>WLWI01000776.1_pt1 | contig 28233 bp, 26 predicted proteins | sample 6701501 | NCBI WGS metagenome assembly WLWI01 (sample SAMN12718690, study PRJNA515312) | sponge metagenome | isolation source: marine sponge | host: Mycale hentscheli | place: New Zealand: South Island, Marlborough, Capsize Point | collected 2014-11-01 | reverse complement strand
GGGTGCTCCAATTATCACATTCCAATGCTTGCGGTAGCCAATGACGTCACGGCCACGGCCGGGTAGCAGCTCTCCTATTCATGCTGGTACGTTTATTGCTTGCCAGGAGTGCTTATAAATAGTCTACAAAACAACTTCACCAGTTTGACGAAGTCACGCTACGTTCTCACCCTCCCAGATGTGATGTTGACGTCACACAGTATACCACAAGCTTGCTGGAATGTGATAATTAAGCACCCTTTTTGTGGTGCTGCTGAACAAGTCGTTGTATTGTATGCTCCCAGACCCTTTCCTTCCCCACGTAGCGGTTAGGGTTGGTAAAGGGTCTGGCTACGCGAGACTAACTATCCTCCCACACTTATAACAATTTTCAGTTAAAAAGGTGCTGTGAGCAAGGTCATAGCCTTTTACTGCCATGTACTAGCTATACAAAGTAGTCATTGAATTTATCCTTTGATGGACTTGTACTAACCTAAATGTCTAAATGCCTTTCTTGGAAGTTTATGGAACTCAATGACCCTTTACCAAATCCAATCTGACTGAAATCTATGGCAACAGTGTCCTCAGTGGGTTCTTGCGGAAACTCGCACCCAATTCTGTAGTTTTTGTTGGAAATTTTTAAAACTAATGTACTCCCACAATATAAACTTTCCCAACGTCATAGTGAACTGTTGGTTCGTTACTTATGTTGCTGTAGGTGGCGGCCTTCAATTAGGTCAAGCTGGTGGTGGGCTTCAATTGGGTCAAGCTGGTGGTGGGCTTCAATTGGGTCAGCCAGGATTGCAGCAGCAAGCTGGTGGTGGGCTTCAATTGGGTCAGTCAAGATTGCAGCAAGCTGGTGGTGGGCTTCAATTGGGTCAGCCAGGATTGCAGCAGCAAGCTGGTGGTGTGCTTCAATTGGGTCAGCCAGGATTGCAGCAGCAAGCTGGTGGTGTGCTTCAATTGGGTCAGCCAGGATTGCAGCAGCAAGCTGGTGGTGGGCTTCAATTGGGTCAGCCAGGATTGCAGCAGCAAGCTGGTGGTGGGCTTCAATTGGGTCAGCCAGGATTGCAGCAGCAAGCTGGTGGTGGGCTTCAATTGGGTCAGTCAGGATTGCAGCAGCAAGCTGGTGGTGGAGGTCTGAAGCTAGGACCAGGTGATTGTTGTTTCTATACAAGTGGTGTGAAGTTTCAAGACTGAGTCTTGCTTATTGAAGTTGGGGATACTGCAGAAATACCCTATTGCAAAAATCTTGCATGATCTTAAATAGTTTCTTAAGAATCGTGCAAGATTCTGGCAAGGACTTGCCTGATTTAAAAAATATATTTCCAAGAGTCTTGCATGGTTTTCTAAGAACTTACTTACTAAACCTCGCAAGAATTTAACTGGATCTTACAAGAGTCTTGTCTGAATTGGTGTGATTCTTGTTAGACCTTGCAAGAGTCTTACGGGACTTTGCCTTGCAAGAGTCTTACGGGACTTTGCCTTGCAGGAGTCTTACGGGACTTTGCAGGAGTCTTACGGGACCTTGCGAGAGTCTTACGGGACCTTGCAGGAGTCTTACGGGACCTTGCAGGAGTCTTACGGGACCTTGCAAGAGTCTTATGGGACCTTGCAGGAGTCTTATGGGACCTTGCAGGAGTCTTACGGGACCTTGCAGGAGTCTTACGGGACCTTGCAAGAGTCTTATGGGACCTTGCAAGAATCTCAAAAAAAACCTAGCAAACATCTTGGAGTTAGTGTAACAATTTCTAATATGGCAAGGGCCTGAAGAGCCCAAAGCCCAAATTTGGATTATACATCCTGAGCCTCACTGCATGTGACACTGGTAATATTTGTTACTCACACAAAAACCAAAGCAATTTAAAAGCATTTTAGTTTGTTTAAATAGAACATAAAATTATGTAGAAAGTGGTACTGACCGCCCTATAAAAAATCTGTCACCCCAAGGAGTTCCTGCTTTCTTTCTAGCACAAACAGTCTTCTACCTATTTCTTGTACCCCTCAAAGGCAGTGGGTGGTGGTTGGTGTCACAATTGTTCGTTTCACTGCAATGTGACAATGGTAAATTTCAAAGTTGTATACATACACACTTGCAGTTCATAGAGAAATTTGATGCATAAATTGAAACTTTGAGATATTATAATCGAATCGTGAATCACATAAAAAAGATATTGGTCATGATTATGTAAGTATGAACACACGTAATAAACATTTGCAAAGTGACAGATTATAGTAGGGGTCAGGTGACTTGAGCACCTCGAGTTTATGAGTGCAGAGAGACTTAGCACTCTATTTGCACTAGGCTTTGGCTGGGTGTGAGGACCAATAATATGGTTCAGTTTAATGGTTGTTTGACATGTGCTCACCCTGGATCCACTCATATTCATCCCTTCCTTTATTGTTAGATGTAATGCCAGCCCTGTATGTATATCACTTTGCCTTACTCGTGCGTGCAGTACACATTCTTCTGATGCCAATCTCCATTATTCTCGGATGCAGTCGCTGTAGAGCTTGCTGAACTAAATTGAAGACTAGCTGATGTAAAATACTTGATAGTACTTAAGGTGGCCATTGCAGCTTTTAACACCAAATTAAGAATGGGTCTAAAGTGACACCTAGGCAGTGTGTGGGGATCTTTACAGATTCATACAAGAATCTTGTAAGAATAATCTTGTCATTTTCCAGCTTAATATTATTGTAAGATCATAACAGATTCTTGTTAGACCTTGCAAAGAATCTTGCAAGAATAATTATGCGTGCCCCTATCAATTTTATCTTTCAATTTTAGTAAGATCATGCAAGATACTTACATGAATCCAACCTGCAAGAATCGTGCAGGAATTTTCATGCAAAAAAAAAAAAAAAAAAAAAAAAAAAAGTAATGGGAATACATGTAAGAACTTCCAAGATCATGCAAGGTATTTCCAGTAGGGATATATTGCTCTCAAAGCACAGAATCTTGTTCACGTTGAGATTCACTGTTGACAGAATGACAGACAGACAGACAGACAGACAGACTGCAGGCAAACAGTCAGGAAAACAGACCTTTTCGTTCAGTACCAATTTTCTAAATCCTCAAGATGGTTAAGTAAAAAGTACATAATATTTGAGTTATAGTAAGAAATTGCCTTTCGCTTCTATCACCAACTGAATGCTTGTTCTATTGCATACTTTGTTTCTTTAGGGTTGAATCTGAACCAAGGTGGCATACAGCTGGGAAGGGCTTCTTCTCAAGCTGGAGCTGGTCTTCAACTGGGTGCAACTGCACAAGCTGGTGGTGGGCTTCAACTAGGAGCGGCGTCACAAGGAGGTGGGCTTCAATTAGGAGCAGCACCACAAGGAGGTGGGCTTCAATTAGGAGCAGCACCACAAGGAGGTGGGCTTCAGCTTGGTGGAGCAAAACTAGGCAGTGGTCTTCAGTTAGGAACTGCCACTCAGCCTGGAGGTGGGCTGCAACTGGGAGGCTCCCAAGCAGGAGGTGACGTAATATATGAAAGGAGGGCGGGGTTATGGACGATTGAGTTTAATGGGTTTTTTTGTTAAACTTGATTAATACTTTTAAAAGTTTATTGTTCGGTGTGGTTCAAGCCACTAATAAATACTGAATTTGGCACCATTGCATGGAACTTTCTCTTTATTTCTGCTAAATATGTTATTTTAGGTGGTGGGCTTCAATTGGGTCAAGCTGGTGGTGGTCTCCAATTAGGTCAGCTTGGAAAGTCACAGCAACAGCAACCAGGAGGAGGAGTACTTCGGATAGGAACAGGTGAGAAGTTTCTGTAATTATTTGGTGTATCATACGTACAGCTAGATACATTTCTGCCCACATCTGATGGTGCAAGTTGGTAAAGCATTGTCAGTGCCTGGATGGGAAAGGCGTTTAGTTCCCACTGTCCTCGCACTATAAAAGCTGAACACTGGGTGTGTGTATTCATGAATAATTCATTTGCTGAACTGAGTTGGGAAAGAGTATTCACCTACAAGCTAACTGTAATCCACCACAAATCATGGGTAGAAGAAAGCCAGAGAAGTAGGAGAACGCAAAGTTCAAGAAAATTAGAAGCAGGTGTGAAAAGGCTGACTGATGTAATAACTTCAATGAAAAAGTGAAAGAAAATACACAGAAAGGACAGAGATACTGAAGAGCAGGAGAGATACAGGCAAGGGAGAAAGGAATTCGCGTGTTGAAGAGGAATGAGATAGCTCAGGAAGAAAGAGAGCAGGAGAGGGAAACCTTGATGGATAAAAATATCTAATGCATTCCTATAATTTGCACACACAAAAAATAGTACATCAGGCGCCACTATGTGGCGGGGATATATACTTCCTAGTATATATAATATTTTGTATGTGTGTGTGACGGTATTTATACACCCACCCACATACTCAGTATACTTTTTGCATAGGACATCAACTGGGAGGGGCTTCGTTCCAAGCTGGAGGTGGACTTCAACCTGGTACGTCTCAAGCTAAAAGTGGTCTTCAACTAGGAGCTCAAGGAGGAGGCCTTCAATTAGGAGTAGGTTCTCAAGGTAGTGGACTCCAGCTTGGAGGTGCTAAACCTGGAGGTGGGCTACAATTGGGAGCTACAGCACAGCCTGGAGGTGGGCTACAATTGGGAACTACTACAGCACAACCTGGAGGTGGGCTACAATTAGGAGCTACCAAGCCTGGAGCTGGGTTACAATTGGGAGCTACTACGGCACAACCTAGAGGTGGGCTACAATTGGGAGCTACTATGGCACAACCTGGAGGCGGGCTACAGTTGGGAGCTACTACTTCACAACCTGGAGGTGGGCTACAATTGGGAGCTACTATGGCACAACCTGGAGGTGGGCTACAATTGGGAGCTACTACGGCACAACCTGGAGGTGGGCTACAATTGGGAGCTACTATGGCACAACCTGGAGGTGGGCTACAATTGGGAGCTACTATGGCACAACCTGGAGGTGGGCTACAATTGAGAGCTACTACAGCACAACCTGGAGGTGGGCTACAATTGGGAGCTACTACGGCACAACCTGGAGGTGGGCTACAATTGGGAGCTACTACGGCACAACCTGGAGGTGGGCTACAATTGGGAGCTACTACGACACAACCTGGAGGTGGGCTACAATTGGGAGCTACAACGGCACATCCTGGAGGTGGGCTACAATTGGGAGCGACTACAGCACAGCCTGGAGGTGGGCTACAATTAGGAGGTGCTACCAAACCTGGAGGTGGACTACAATTAGGAACTGCTACATCACAGCCAGGAGGTGGGCTACAATTAGGAGCTACCACATCACAACCTGGTGGCGGGTTACAATTGGGTGCAACTAAGCCTGGAGGTCTTCAATTGGGTGCAACTACATCAAAGCCAGGAGGTGGGCTACAATTGGGAGCTACAGCCACATCTCAAGGAGGTGGACTTCAATTGGGAAAACCTACATCTCAAGCCGGTGGTGGGCTACAATTGGGACTGGGAGCTGGATTGAAGCTGGGGACAAGCACACAACAGTCAGGCCAGACAACATCAGCTACTGTCTCTGGTGAGAATTGTGACTCATTGTTGATGTAGAAGGGTCTTAGTATGAGATAAGATTGGTATGGGTTTAAATTGCATGAACTGGTCCGGAATAAGAAATATGTGACATCTTCATTCAGTTATAAATAAGTAGCAATTTGTTGTACATTGCAGCTGCATCAACACTGTCTCTCGGCCAAGTATCATTAGCCTCCACTGCGACATCAACAGCCGCTGCTAGCAAACCATTGCTGGGAGGCTTGGCCATGACGACACAGCCTGGGGGCAAACCTGGTGGGCTGGGTTTGGTGGGACTGTCTTCGTCCACAACTGCATCTACCGTGGGAGTCACCACACAGGCCAGTAGTGGGGCTGCCACGATGGCAGCTTCAGGGACCAGGGGTCAAGCCAGTGTCTCTGGTAGTGGAAATAACAATGGGTAAGGGGTTGAGAGTTGGAAGTTGATACCATGAAGTTAACGTATGAGGAAGATAAATGTCAGGAGGTGCATTCAAGCACAAGCAGAATTTAACCATATCTGAGTTTTGTCATGGTAGCTTAACCTGACAGTTAATAAATGGCCAAGCCTATGTTTCTTTGAACTGAATTAGGAGTGGCTAAGGGCTGTTAATGTTTCTAGGCAGTGGTGCAGATATAGACTAAATATTTTACTGCTGTTTCTGATGGTTGTTGTTGTTCGCTCAATTTCTCACACTTTTCATTGTTCTTGTAGAGAAGTTCTTCCTTCAGATCTGGGTCTCATAGTGGGTGAATTTGAGACATTTCTATCAGAACAGAAGAAGACGACTGATCAGATGAGCAAATTCAGTGACAGTAGCATGAAGGAAGTCAGTGAAAAGGCATCCTTACAGCTGCAGGTAGGGAGGGAAGAACAAAAAAAGTACTGCTCAGGGTAGTACAATTATATCTATTTATACCGGTCCTTTATACATGCATCTGTACATGTGTGTGTGTGCATTTTAGCATTCAGTTACATGTAATTGAAGTATTCATATAACTGTCTCTTTTAGACCCTCAGCGTACATGTGCGAGAGAGTTATAATAGTTGTCCTGTCTGTCTTTCACGCTCTGATCTTGGAGATTATTGACAATTAACCATTGATTTAGGTATAGAACTTACTCAGAATGACGATTTAAAACTTCTATTGTGTTACTTGAGAAAATGTGGAGGATCTGTCAGCTCTGCGAGGTACTGGCTTCTTTTTTTTTGTGTGGGTAACACCTCCTATCATCACGTCATATCACATGAGCATTTTTTTTTTGCTGCCTGTGGTAGTTTTGTTTATGCTGTGGAGGTATGAAGTGCTGGAAGTGGCAAAAAACAATATATATTATTTTTGTCTGAGAAATGATTTTGTAAGAGCTGGTTAGTGTATTGTGTAGCGCTGAGGGTTCGCATCTTTGGTACTTTATTATATATGTAGCACCTACCTACACACATACACACACATACACACACACACACACACTCACACACGCCCACAAACACACTCACAAACACACTCACACTCACACACACACAAAGCATAAATGGAGTGTTTGCATTTATGTTGGTGCTGGATGTGATTGTTTGTGGTGGGTGTGGTCATATACAGGCATTGTCAGCAGTATCCGCTCAGATACAGAAAGACTCACAAGTGTCTTCTTTTCTCAAGCAAGAGATATCTTCAGTAAGGTGGACTGATAGTTGCATAGTTGAATTACTTGTAATGTGCTGGGTTGACACAGGAGGTGCAGAATGCTGAAATAGCCAAGAGGACCATGGGATTACCAGCTGGACTACAGCATGACCACGTGGCCCCAGAGTTGTGAGTGACAACATATGAATCCATATCCATGCACATGTGTGACTGCAGACATGTGTGACTACAGACATGCATGGATGGAATGCCATGTAGCACGAGCATGTGTGTAATCCTCAACATGCATGTGTTAAAGGGTTATAGTACTCTCCACATGTGTCAATTTTTTCTACTCAATCAGTATAGCTGGGCCACTTTTTAAGATCTAGCTTTGGAGAATGTACCAGTACATTTTTTAAAGCCTTAGTTGGTATTGGGCTTGGAATTGTCATAGGATTTTTTTTTTTTTTTTTTTTCCCCTGGAACAGCTGGGACTTGCATCCATTCATTTATTATACATTATTACTATTATTTTTATTAGTTTATTACCTGTTGGGATGATAATCACACAATGTTATTTTTAAGTACATGACCCTTGAGATAACTCACTTTATGTCTTCATAATGTTATTTTTAGGTAGTGACAAGTGAAATAACTCAATGATATTTCATGGTGTTATTTCACGGGCAAGCTCGTTACCCTAGTAGTTAATAGCAACCAGCCTAGCTTACCAGTTTTGCTAAAATATCAGCTGGGGGTGTGGGGGGCACTTACATCCAACTTTACACCATGAGTTACCAGTCCTAGTCGAAACTACTGGGGTGAAGATATCTATGTAGGTAGAATAAACCTCTTATTACACTCGGCGGAGTGATATGGCTAGACATCACTCTCAGACTTTATTTTCACACCCTCTGGCTCGTAAAAATAAATTAGCCTGCTCGTGAAATATTTCTACCATATCACACTCTGACTCATGTAATAATAATATATTACTAGTAAGTGCCCTGCCACACAGTGGCGCTTGACGTATTGCAAAGTAAGAATGCAGTAGCATAAGTTACTTTTATTCATTATAACATTCTCTACAGTTGGTTAAGGTTACATCAGTTTCACTCTCCTGCTTTATTTTTTCCTAAACTTTCTCATTTCTGTACCTACCACCTTTTTTTTTCTTCCTTCTTGAGTCAAGGAGTCCTTCTCCTCCTTTGTCTACCTCTCATGCTTCTGAATCTTTCTGTCCTTCTATCATTATTGTGGACTTAGGCTTTGTGAAACTTTTTAACTTCAACTTTTCTACTTTCACCTTTCTTTTTTAAACTTACGCTGCCTTTACTCGACGATTCGACTCCACCCGCTTTTTAGTACAAAATTAATCGTTCCCTTTTTTTTTTTTTTTTTTTTTTTTTTTGCCTTCTCTTTTGTACTTTCTCCTTTTACTACACCGCCTGTCCTCGTCAATTCCACCGGCTAATTAACCGCTTTTTGCCTTCTCTTTCGCGCTGTAACCTTACTTTCTGAAACCTACGCCGCCTATCCCCGTCTATTCCACCCGCTTTTAGTTACAAGTACAGTAATCACTTTCTACTGATTGTGACGAAACTTGACCCACTCCTGTTTCTCGGCCACTCTCGTCTTCTTCTATTTATCGTTGTACCTTGGCTAGGTTCAAACTAATCCATCTATCAGTAGTCTAGCATAGCCAAACCCTTCACTTCTTTACAACTCGTTCTCGGTTTACTCAGTAATTCAGCACTAGTTTACGAAGGCTGCTCTCCTGTTCCTGTGCCACTCCCACTTATTGTACATTTTTATTTGTGCCGGGTTTGGTTGCTAACCGGTTCGCCCTGCGCTCTAGCTTTACCTGATAATTTAGTGTGAGTTCACGAGCATTGTGCGTCTGCGCGTTCTAGCTCGTTAGCTCATGAATTATTCATGAATATATACATCGTCGTCGGTCACAGGTATTATTATATAGATAATATATACCTATGTTGCAATATCATGCTTGTAGGTGCTTAAGGTTCGCACATGGTGGTGCACTATTTGCAATGTATTTGTTGTACTCCAGATATTTCCAGAACTTGGTGAGCACGTTTGAGGCAAAGATGGAGTTGTATCGTCAGCAGATTGAGGAGTTGGAGAGCCACTTGTCTGCAGCTTCATTGGAGACAGGAATTTCATCACAAAGTCAGTTGAGAGGAATTAAAAGTTGACAAGCATGCTATTATTTATTTTTTATTATGTTCTTGCAGCTGTGATAGACATCCTTCAGGTACAGCACAAGCCATTCCTGCAGCTATCGGCGAGACTGCAAAGCATCCATGAGTGCGTTGAGGATTTGAAGGAGAAGTACACCAGCTACGTGAGGTCTTCTGACCACTTTGATGAGTGGAAGAGGAAGAATCACAGAGGTACAGTAATAACACACAGAAAGATTACTTTGAACTAGAAAATTTTCTTCTTTTTTTCTTTTCTTTTCTTTTTTTTCTTTTTTTTTTTCCTTTCTTTGTTCTTTCTTCCTCTCTCTTTTTTTCTTACTTCTTTCAGTCTTTCTTTCTTCATTTTTTTTCATTGTTGTTTATGTTGTAATGCAGAGCTTTCTCTTACTTTCAGTCTAACTAATACCTTTGTTTATGTATTCATTTATTTTTATTTTCTCTTCCTGTGCACATGTCCGTACACTACACTAAACATGCTGGGTGGGCATACTGCTGTGTACAGGAACATCTTCATCCATGCTGTCAGTTGTGGCTGGTCCCACTCCATTTTCAGACTCTGCCATAAATAGGTCAGCCAGTGCATCATCCCTGGCCCACTTGCAGGCTCCTCATGGCCCGGCTGCTGGCTTAAGTGGGGGCGTGGCAGGAGGCATGGCAATGGGACTCAACTCTGGTGTCAATAATAGGCTGGGATTGGCTCCTTCTGGTATAGGAGGAGCACAGTCTAGGTTAGGTGTGGGGACTGGGCTTGGAACTGGACTTGGAACTGGACTGGGTGGAACAAGAACCGGACTTGGAACTGGACTGGGTGGAACAGGAACCGGACTTGGAACTGGACTGGGTGGAATAGGAACTGGACTGGGTGGAATAGGAACTGGACTGGGTGGAACAGGAACTGGACTTGGAACGGGATTGGGAAAAACGGGTGGGCTTTCACTCGGTGGTGGAGGTCTCGGTAAGTTAATAGTTCTTATTCCAAGTCAGTGGATTATTTTTCATAGTACAGTGGAACCTCGATTATCCAAAAGGCTTGGGACCGAGACCCTTTCGGATAACTGAAATTTACGGATAATTGAGGTTTATTAGTTATTGCACCAAATTATTTTTATTTATTTATTTATTTTCTTTAAACATTTAGTGCCTTGCACTAGGCATAACCAGCTAGCCATAAGGCTAATATTAAGGTTGCCCACACATAACACAATGAACAAGACACAAGCACACACCTACAAAAATTAATAACAGTTAAGAGCTCTGCACTGATCATGATAGTAAATGGGATTTTAAATGCCGCTTGAAGGCCAGATGACTTGAGAGGGCTACTATGTGATCGGGGAGCTTGTTCCACAGAGGCACTGAGCTCACAAAGAATGAGCCACGATGGTAATTTGTACGCACACGGGGGTAGAATAGAGGCATAGAGTTGAGGTGTCCAACTGAGGCCGATGGATGTGGTGTGAAGGCAGTGGGTGGGATTAAAGATTTGCCACGTAGGACTCTCCTGCACAAACAGAGCTTGATGAAGGACCTGCGTTTCTGAAGGGAAGGCCAACCAAGGTTGAGCCACTTGAAGACCAACGTTTAGTTGCTAGCCTAGCAGCAAAGTGTTGAACTCTCTCTAGGTTGTCAATTAGAGTGGTCTGATGCGGGTCCCAGACACTTGCCCCATAGGTCAAGGTGGGGACTACAACTGCTATGTAGAGCTTGGTGATGGCATCAGTACTGGCCATCCTAAACTGGCAATAGAATAGACCCAACTTCTGTTTGGCTCGACCGCAGACGGAAGCTATGTGAGCTGACCATGAGAGATCGGATGAAAGCAGGATTCCGAGATAACAAAAGGAGTACACTTGCTTGATGGGACTACCACCAATTTCAAGACAAAGAGTAGGGGGGCGCTTCATTCTAGTGATCATCATACATTTGGTTTTCGTTGCATTAAACTTGAGGTCTCTGTCATCACCCCAAAGCTCTATCTGGTCCACATCTGACTGAACAAAAATGCAGTCATCGCTGGTGCTGATGGGCCTGAAGTAACAGATGTCATCTGCATACAAACGTAAATCGGCGGTGGGGGAAAGCTTGACTCGAGTAATTGTATCCATCACAATCAAGAAAAGGAGAGGGCCCAAGACTGACCCCTGAGGGACCATAGGTAACATTAGCCATGGATGAAGTAGACCCTTGCAAATCCACTTACTGATGTCAGTGTGACAGGTAATCCTGAATCCATCGCAGTAGCATCCCACAAACGTCTACCTGGAGTAAGCAGTCAAGTATCAACCAGTGTGGGATTGAGTCAAAGGCCTTGCTAATATCAAAGAAGATGCAGGCAATACTGGAGCCGACTTCAAGAGCTTTGTGCCACTACTTTGTCAATGAAAGGACAGCCTCCTGCGTTGAGGCACCAGCCCTGAAGCCATATTGCTTAGATGACAGGAGACCATTTCTACATAAGTGATTCATGATGGTATTGTGAACTTGCCTTTCCAACAGCTTGCAGACCAGTGGTAGGAGTGAGATCGGGCGATAGTTAGCAACATCGGTCGGGTCACCTGATTTGAATATCAAAGTTATGTGTGACAATTTCCAGGCAGATGGAACTACATCAGTACACAATGACCGATTGAACAGGTCAGTAAGAAATCCAGCGATAGATGAAGCTGACAATTTTAGCATCCTGCTAGAGATACCGTCAGGGCCGGATGCTGTGTTTGAACTAAGACGTGTTATACCACGAATGGTATCCAAGAAAGAGCAGGAAACAGAAGAAATATGTGGAACATCTGAAGGCAGGTCAGCTAGGTGGTGAGAGAGGCGAAGAGGAGAGTACACGAATGCAAATTGACAATTGAGAAGATCAGCCTTGGCCTGGAGGGTAGAAACTTCCACATCACCGCGATGCATAACTGTAGGCATCCTCTGTTTCTGGCCAGTGAGGGCATGATAGGCACCCCAAAATTCTTTGGGACTCTTTGATTTAGAGAATCGATCATAGAAAGATCTCTTGCCATGACGAAGAAGGGCAACTGCTCTGTTTCTAAGCCTCCTGTAGGTATTCCACAATTTAGCACAACCCGTCCTCTTTGCAGCCTTGCGTGCCCCTTCCTTCCTCTCAAAAGCCCTCTTCATCTCTTTGGTAAGCCACGGAGGAGAGTGGCTCCCATGCACGAACCTTACAGGTATCTGAGTGGACATCACATGCATAAACCCTGTATGAAAGGTATCCCAAACAGGATTGACATTACTGCATGACACCTTGTAGCAAGTAGGAGGAAATGCTCACCTCACAATCTTTCACTGAACTGTCCAACCAAGTCTCAGCGATTGCAATGATATCTGGCCGGTCAGTGGCTGCCATGAGCCGAAGTTCATCAATTTGAAGGAGGAGACTTCTTGTGTTGGTGTAAAAGGTGGATAAACTCGACCCCAAAGGAGCCACTGGAGCTGATTTAGCAGAGTTTAGTGAGGTAGAGGCTGGAGCTGGCTGGCAGGCAGGGCAGAGCCACTGGATATTTACACTCTCCTCCTGTAGAGCTTGGTAGTCAGCCAAACTCAGACCAAGACAATCTGAGTGATGCCACAGGTCACATTCATCACAGAGCACTGCCTTGTCATCATCTGCAACTATCTGACCACATATACCACAGGGGAAGAGGAGGCCGCCCCCGCCACCATTCGCAGCCTTTTTTTTCTTTTTTCTCTTTTTTTTTTTAACACAACATTGTTATTAAATATGAAGTAAACAGTGCTTATAACAAAAATTAACAGTTTGAATGTTAATATCAAGTCATTCTTTACGAATAAACGCTGCCAATGTTGTTTGTTTCAAATTTGAACTTCGCTTTCTAGATGCCAATGTATGTATTTTTTGTAGATGGAGAAGTGTTGTTGGTTCAGCTTCTTTTTGATGTTCATGCCAAATAAAAGAAAAAAGTCTGTTGCTCCCCAGGATGTAGCTTGGTATAGAAATAGTTTGCTTTTTCACAAAGAATTGGACCTGAAATAGGCATACCTTCAACTCTTTTTTGGACAAACCATAGGCACACTACACATAAAAAATAAAAAATAAAAATTACTTAGTTATTCAGCACTGTAGCTAAATGAGTGAGCAAAGTTTACTCACCAGCCTTATCCAATTGTACATCATTAGCATTTTTCATTGATTTTCTTTTCTTCGCAACAGTTTGACTATCTATGGATACAAAAAATGACCATATCTTCTCTTCGTTCTTCAGCTCGCAAACGGTAGAAATTTCGATGCCATATTCTTTGGCTAAGCTGGAACAACTATTTTTCTTAAGCTTATCCAATATTTCTACCTTCTTTTCAATTGTTAGGACAGTCCTTTTTCGTTTCACCGCCACTTTACTATGCTCAGCCATGGCCTCTCCTACTCAAAATGCAGCTATAAGTCATTGAATTTTTGCGCATGCGCAACGAATTTGCCTTTCGGATAATCCGAGCATTCGGATAATTGAGGTCTGAATAATCGAGGTTCCACTGTATGCACTTATTGTGCCTTTATGAGAATTGATGCTGTAAAATATTCCCAGTAGATAGAGTACTCCTGTTGCCATGGCTACAAGAATTAATGATATGGTGTGTTATTTTTAGTGTGTATCTGGTGGTTACTAAGTCCCAACAAAAATTACTGTAGTAACAGGAGAAGTTAATTGATCAGAAATAAAGATCGGTCAGGTTATTATGAGGAGCATATTTCTGTATTGTATTTATATAGTGGTTAATTCATTATTCAGCCTTGAAATATTAAGCCACATCCCCATCACTTGTGCCATCCATGTGTCAGTATTTGAGCTGGGAAAGTAACTGAATTTTTATTGTGTGTTCCAGGTATTGGAGGTACAGGCCAGCTTGGATTGGGTACCGGTACTGGTCTTGGACTGTCCAACAAACCCACTGGTCTTGGTCTAGGTTTGCAAATCAATGTTGGAGTGGGTGGAGGCTTGGGTCTGATGGGTGGGGCTGCCTCTTCCAATGCTCCAGCCACAGCACCTCCTGTTGGGGGGAGTGGTCATTCCTTCAATTTACAAATGCCACCACTGGGAAAACGGAAAAAATGAATTATGTCATCATATTATTATATAATCATATTTCACTCTGTAACTCTGGAGGTATGTTCATATCTATCCACATTTCCGTCTTGTGAATTCAGTAATAAATGTTGCACTACAACATAGGGGTTGGTATGGGATTTACACAAACCGATCAGGGCTGAAGGCCTAAGGATAGTGTAAATCCCATACCAACTGAACTGGCTATAATTTACTTATTCACCTCCTAGGGAGGCCTCTTGAGGTGGGTATGAAATATATTGACTTTGAATTGAGCAATCTGATTGGGACAGTTTACGAAATAGAAAACATTTATTGTGCTGAACTTATTGCCTCTCTTAACTCTGCAAGTGAGAATTTAGCATTTCAACAAGATCTGGACAATTTATTTAGAGCAATAACAAGACAGAAGGATTTAGGTATTTTAATCTCTGATAGTTTATTTTGGTCTGCTCACATCAATGAAATACGTAGTAAGACTTACAGGTCTTTGTATTTAATTAGGCAAACAATTCCTTGCACACCCATTAACGTTAAGAAAGACCCTCAATTTATCACTTGTAAGATCTCAGCTAATTTACTGTTCCCAGCTATGGTTTCCCAACAAAACAATGGAAAGAGTTCAACGGTATACATTTTAAATGAATTATAATATTCCTTACAAATTATGACGTGTACAGTACATCTCAATATTTTACTGGTAATGTACTACTTACTAGTGTTGTTACTAAAACCCCTTAGTTTTGGGGTATTTTATTTAGCTGTAGAGAACATGAAAAAAACTAAACCTAAATATTTTAGAAGACAGTAAATTTGGTAAGAATAACTAAGCTGTAGAGAACATGAAAAAAACTAAAACTAAATATTTTAGAAGACAGTAAATTTGATAGTAACTAAAACTACCAGTAGAGTGGATGACAAACACTAATACTAAGCAATTTTTTTATTGTAAACAATTCACCTTGAATTATGCCATAAATACTAAGAACTAACTAAATCTTCAGGGAGAATTTGGGAAATAAACTAAAACTAAGCATTTAAGGTATTTTTAGTATGAATAAATAAAACTAAGAAAATCTGAAATCTCTAAACCAAAGCAACAGACATTATTTTTTGACGATATCTGTCCTGTGCATTTTCTGGAAGCCCTTCAAGATAAGTCTGCGGTTTGGAGCTGGCCATGCTTACAGTCAACTACGCACCAGCTGTACACCAAGATGGCCGATCAGTGCGCGCGTGAATGGAATGCTCATTAATGCTCACATGATGAAAAAGCTCTAAAACTAGTTTGATTTTGTGCTCATTAGAAGTACAGGAATATATATCATGTGTAGGTCATGAATATTGTCCTTTTTTGTTAACCATTTAACTACGGATAGGGGTTGAATCGACCCAGTCGTACCGGGGTTAGATCGACCCCTTTTTCTCGCGCATGCTTTGCATATAAGTGTGAGAGGTATTCTGGCTAGGGGAAGGGGTGCGAGGTGGATGTGAAGAGCGCCTATTGAAATGTCCCGGTGCACCCAGACGACAGGTGGCTGATGGCAATGCACCAGGCATCTGAGTAGGTGCATGACTCCCGGGTCCCTGCTCAATCTGGACTGAAGGGCTGCCACTACCACTTGCAGGCATCTCACCTGATAGGTGTGCCAAGCGTGGCCCCATATCGCACATGTGAGAACATTTGGGAATAGTTCTTTTGCTGCAATGGACAGCTTGTCTGCTCTCCTGTCCCACTGAATTTGAAACCAGCCATTCCCGTGCCATGCCCCACAGCCCCAGGATCCAGACGCATCTCTACTGAAGGGAGGCTGGCGGGTGGGCAGAGGAATGGCAGCCATTCCACTGCTCTTAAGAATTCCTTCCACCATGCGATGTCTGCTCGGCATGTTCCATTTAACCTGACAATGCTCTCACCATCCAACCTTGTGTTGGTGACATGGAGAAGATCAAGCAGCCTGCGGAGGAAGGAATGCCTCCCGGTTGCACCACTTTGCAGGGGTGGGTGAGTAGTCAGATCAGTGACTCCAGCTGCTTACGCCGGCTAATTTGAGGGATGGCCCCACGACTTGCCTTACTTTTCTAGACATCCAGGTAGGCACAGTAGCTGGTGAGCTCCGCCTTTCCGAAGATAAGCTACTACGGTTGAAAACTTCTCTAGGAGTGAGGATCAAGGAAAGCTAACGGAGCCATGGGCACCCCCAGCTTCCCACATACTGCATCCAGTGTATTGAGGGCCAGTTGGCATTCCTCCGAGTGTGTGAGTGTCACAATTATGAAGTCATCCAAATAATGGGAGACAAAGTGGATCCCGGCCTGTTCCAGGCACCAGTTGAGTGCGTCTGCCACTGCATTTAAAATGTTGGGGGCTAATCTCAATCCAAATCTACACAGATCCTCCCTTCCCATTCCAAGGCCTGTATAATTCAGTCTTGTAGGAGTATGGGTATGAGGCGATGTGCAGACTCGACCCCCCCATCATTTCTGATGAGGGAGACCCTAACTAGCCCTCCCTATTCTCACTGGTGCCTGCTGCATGGAGCTCCCTCGTGGGTCCCTCCGATCCCCCTGGAGCCACTGCCAGCTGGGACTCCTCGACAGGTCCCTGGGGTCTTCCCAGAGCTGTCGCTGGCTGTCCTCCCTCCCTCCAGCACCGATTGGGGAATCCCCCGCTCCGTTAGCGTCCGAAAACGGGAATCTCCAGCAGGATCTCCCTAAGGGTCTTCCTCACCTGTCCTCCCGCTCGCTGCCACGCTCCTCTGGTACACCCCTTCAGCCGACACTTTACCCACTCAGGTAAAGCCGATGCCGTTGTCGTTACTAACACACAAGCGTATTATTATATAGATGCACCTTTGTGTCTTTGTGATAAGAGGAGTAAATTATTTTCATGAATTCCTCTTTATACTGAGAGTAGATGCTATAAGTATTCCCAATGGATAGGGTATTCCTGTTGCTATGCTGTAGTTGCTATAGCTACAAGAATTAAGAATATGATGTGTCATTTTTGGTATGTATCTGGTTGGTTACTAAGTCCCAATAACAATTACCCAAGTAACTGGAGGAGTAAAAAGATCAGAAGTACAAGATCGGTCAGGTTATTATGAGGAGCTCATTTATGTGATTGTACTATTATAGTGGTTGTTTGGAAGCAGTCTGCAATAATTCATTATTCAGCCTTGAAATATTAAGCCACATCCCCATCACTTGTGCCATCCATGTGTTAGTATTTGAGCTGGGAAAGTAACTGAATTTTATGTGTGTTTCAGGTATTGGAGGTACAGGCCAGCTTGGATTGGGTACTGGTACTGGTCTTGGACTGTCCAACAAACCCACTGGTCTTGGTCTAGGTTTGCAAATCAATGTTGCAGTTGGTGGCCTGGTGGGTGGAGCTGCCTCTTCCAACACTCCAGCCATTGAATTGTTGGACAAATGTTCTGGATACTGGAGTGCACACTTTTACTAGTCTTACACACACAGGTAAGTGTAACTTTTGGAGTACACATGTTCAAATGCACCCAATGTGGCACATTTTTGCCATCTTGCAAACGTACTGCACTGCCCGCTCTGTATGTGTAGGGAGAAAGTAGTCTCGCGTAGCCAGACCCTTTACCAATCGCTACGCGGGAAAAGGGTCTGGTAAACTGACATTGAGCAGTTTGTTCAGTTCCCCTCGCTAATTGGGGAGACCGCAAACAATAGGTGACGTAATATCCTGTGAAGTAAGACTGCTAAAACTTTTGCGCGTATAGTATTTCTGTGCACAACAACTCTCCAACAGCTGTGTCAAAACTCTTCCTTTAGGTGATGCCATTAGTTTAAGCAGTGACTTGGCCTAGCTTTTTAAAGATATCTGGAGTTGGAAATTTCGCTTAGTTGTTGCTTTGTGCACAGGCCATTGTATATGCCATGGTACCTTAGGTTTTTGTCATGCTTAAAGGTGAATAATGCTAGCCAAGAATCAGTAGTATCAAAGTGCCATTAATTTTTAACCGGCAGCATTTCCCAGCATTGCTTTTGCACAAGTAACATTTCTTCATGGCAATACAGAACGAACTCTGCCTACTGATCTGTACAATTCACGCGCCTGAAAATATTTAACGATTTTACACCCACACTAATTGAACCACAGTTAACCACTTGCTGACTAAGCAAGAACAAACTGCTCTATGTCAGTTTACCAGACCCTTTTCCCGCGCAGCGATTGGTAAAGGGTCTGGCTACGCGAGACCGCAGGACCTTGAGGTTAGAGGGTTAGCAAAGGTCAGAATCACCGCCCCCGCCCACCCAGCGTACAAACTCCGCGTTATAACCACCCAAGTCTTCACTTCGTTCGTCTTTCTCATACTTTTTTGTGGTTGTAGTTCGGCGACTTTCGATATGGCAAGCAGCAGAGTAGATGCGGAGCTGAGCAAAATCTGTAATAGACTGTGGGAGGAGGATGTCAATAGAGCGGAGCCTAACAAAGACTACGAGATTGACCTGCAGGGAGGTTGGTGCACGGGGAGATTCTCATTGACTTGTAGCTTACTAAAGCTAGCTATCTAGCGGCGTAATGTAACTTTGGAAATTGGTTTAATATACACACTCACATAATGTTTAGTTACTGGTGATTGTGATTATTTGTAGCTGCATTTTGAGAGTTAAGAGAATTGAAGTGTTATAAAAATATTAGCTAGGTAGTGTTGAGAATGAGTGAGACTTCCTAATATTGTTAAACTGTCACAATTAATTGCAGACTCTTGAAGTGTTAGAAACAATGTTGTAGATACAAGTACAGTATGTCAGTGAATTAGCTATTCTAGTACACTTATTAGTATGCCAGAGGATATGTGTATAGTTTGCTTGTCTTCATTAGAGGCACAGGAATAAGTGTCATGTGTATGTCATGAATATAGTCCTTTTTTTCTATAGTCAACATTGTGAAGTCATTTGATTTGACACTTATCAGTCGATCAACAGAAAGTTAAAGTGTTTCTTAAGCGATGCAATTGTTATGGTGTTGCAATAATAGTAGTAATAATAATTGCTTAAACTTCATTCTACTAATTCTAGACGATCTGCTATTATATGCTGAGTTTTGAAACTCTGCAGGTACTAAAAGCTACAGAACTACGGACAGGGCGAGACGTCCTCTTTTCAAGTATGTGAATGAGGATCTGTTGAGGCGGCCAACCTATGCCAGCTTCATAGTTCTGCTGGACAACTATGAGGCAGCCACTGGCCAGTCTGAAGTAGTCACAACTGAGGAAATACGGGAGATGAACCAGTTCATAGATCTCATATGTAAAACTAAAGTAAGTTAGTTGGTAGAGTATTCATAGGAAGAAGGCTGGCCAAACTCGATTTCACTCATTTCATATATTTATTTATATAGGTGATCCAGACGGCTCATGAATATCTAGTACACAAAGGCAAGGCCTCCCGTGATGAGCGTGCTTTCAGGAATCAGCTCTATGACCTGTGGTTCAAGCTATACCGTCGCACAAGAGGTAGTAGAGCGCTGGACTCCTCAGCATTTGAGCATGTGTTTGTGGGGGAGACTCGCGGAGGTACTGAAGTGCTGGGCTTCCACAATTGGATCCAGTTCTACCTGCAGGAGAAGGCTGGCAATGTGGACTACCAGGGCTACATACTGGGGACAAAGGTGACTAATAATCGTGCAGTGAGCTTATTCGCTTTCATACAACTCTTCGACATCTTGTGTACTCATTTTTTTTATTGGTTTCCTTGCAGTCTGATGCAGGGAACAAAAGCCGCTTGATTACCATACAGTTTAAATGGAATAGAGAAGTAAGTAGTAATCACAAAATAATGAGTTGGGAAGTAAAGAGTATATCAATTATCCAATCATGTTGTGTTGGTTGTTTTTCTTCAGACAAAGCCTATTGGCAGTTCCTTCATTGGCACAAGTCCAGAGTTTGAGATAGCTCTGTACACCATCTGTTTCCTGTGCAACCATGTGGACCAAACCACTGAAATTAGCATTGCAGGTTACGATGTGGTCATTACCTGCTACAAGCACGGACTCAATCTTGGTACATCCTTTCCTAAAGCTTTATAAATTATATTCCCCTCTAATTTATCACAAGGTGTAGGAACTTCATTAAAAAATAGAATTTTAACATAAGTATTTTATAGAATCATTAGATGTCAGTGAATTGAAGTTTTTTTTGTTTTTGTTATTGTTGTTTTATTTTGTTAATTTTTAATTCGAATTGCATATTTTTATAAATTATAAAAAATTAATTGATCACCAGTTATTATAAGAGTAGTTTTGAACGGAAACATGAAATCATGAATTGGATGGTTTTCTGTATCTATAGAAATAATAAGAAGCACGTCACAGACACTAGTTCATTCGTATCACTTTGTGTTAACTTACTTAGAAGACCAATCCACTCTGCCTTGAATGGATGAGCTAGCTTGGCTAGCAATGTTGGAATGATAGGCTAATTTAGTGTCCATTGGACGAGGACGCAATGGAGGTTGTACCTCCCTCCTCATAGTGGGAGGGGCTACTTTAGTCAGACCCACGGTGATATCATGGTGCCTGGGGTTAGTGCCTTGCAGATCTTTTTCTCTTCTCTGCATATCTTTTAGTACATTCTTTCTACGGTGCCCACTGCTGTGGGTATCTAAAATCACATAACAAATAGTATTCTATCCAATTATTCAATATTATTACTCCAGAGTCAAGTAGTGTGGGGCACATGAATGTGACTGTAATATCAGCTACATACATTTGCCATTGCCATATGATGTGAGAACAATATTTTACTTGCTCTGTATTCTCTAGCCTTAAGCTCATAAATCTCAGTTGTCGCCGGGGAATCGAACCCAGGACCCCTGGCTTTAGCCACTGAGTCATGCCAAACCCCACGACTTCAAGACCTTCACATTTTACCTTTATACCATTGAGTAGTACCGCTTGCTGCAGTCTCATACTCGACAGATTGCCAATTATGTGCCGTCAGAACACCTTTTCGGTGTCGACCAGAAACACATCCCCCTTCCAGAGAGTAGCCATAATTAGTGGATTGGAAAGGCTTTATCATTGCAATTATCTGTTGAGTATGAGACTGCAGCAAGCAGTACTACTCAACAGTATAAAGGTAAAATGTGAAGGTCTTGGAAGACGTGGGTTGTCATGGCTCAGTGGCTAGAGCACTGGTGGCTAAAGCCAGGGGTCCTAGGTTTGATTCCCTGGCGACAACAGATTTTTTCACATTTCGTTTTTTCCTCTTTAGACCCCTTTAAGTGAGAAAGTTTCAATCTAACTTTCCATTTATCAATCTTGAATTTTGAGCAAGCGTAACACCAACCAGTACAAGAATTAATGTAGTCCTGGAGTAGATAGGCTGTGATTGTGGGTGGTGGACCAACCAGCCTGACCATGGCTAAGCTAAGCAGGGGAGCATGGTAGCAAGGTTACTTACTACCAGTTGACAAGGGCAGTTATAATGGAGCTTCCTGGTATTGAAGTATGGCAGATCAAATAAAAGGGTCATCAGACTGCTACTAAATATGCACACAGAACTGAAATCATGTATTACATAGGTTTGCTTATATATGAGCATGACGTGTTACTGGATTGCGGAATTTACTTATTACAAGTTGTGGAAATGGTTGCCGGTACTGCTGTATTGAGGAGCTAACTGCTGTTGTTCAGGAGCTAACTAAAATTGAACACATTTTAGAATCAAGTAGTTACTATCAGACACTTCGTGGAAGAACACTTACACAGATTCAAGCAAATACCATTTTACCAGCTATTGATAATTTGAATAGGCTTTGCTTATGAATGCTAGCAAATGTTTACACACCATTCTAAAGAAAGCCTCACCAGTGTCAAACCGTGGTGCTGAGCTGCCGAAGCCAACCCCCCCTGATGAAGGCTCATCTTTCTTGTGGTGAGGAGAATAGCGAGCTCTGCTGCGGTAGTATTTGGAGGCTCCTGCCTTGACATCTAGTCCTAAGTTAGGGATGGCTGTTCCATGTACTGCCACACCTTCTAAACCAGTACCACTAAAAAAACATTTTATCACTCGGTGACATATTACATTTGTTTGCTGAATTCTTACATGCTAGTTAACACTGCGCTCACCTCTTCTTGGATATGTTTGCAATAATTGCATCAAAATCAAAGGATATAGAGTCCCTCCGTTCAAATTTGTCCCGGCTGTTTGTAAATGCAGGTTGTGGCTTTCTGGCAGTGGGCCCAACTGTGGGGCCTGTGGCATACCTGCTGCTGCTTGACGGTAGAAAGCTGCCGGCCATGTTCCTGAGACATAATGGCTCACTGTTGCGCTCCTGGTCCTTGATACCCGAGTACGTGTAATTATTGACATTCTGTTTCACTGGTTTGGCATTCTCCATTGAAGCCACTTGGTGTGATGTGTTTTTGGGGTGTTGGACTACTGGATGGTGAGAGGATGGGTTTGGATGTAGGGCGGGGTTGCTGGGCTGACGGTGGTGATGGGAAAGGTGTGACGAAACTTTGGAATGTAGGGGTGGAGCCAAAGGCTGAGGGGGTCGAGATGTATGGGTGACTGATCCGTGGGAACTTGTCGTGGAATGTAGTGCCTGGCCGACCTGGAAGTACTTGGACCGCAGAGCCTGCAGGAGGAAAGAGTGGATCAGTAAGGACGGAATTTGGAAAGGAGGATTAGGAAGTGATAATTTGGAAAATAATATTATTAGGAAAGAGGAAATAATAACAAGGGGGATTTAGATGCATGATTAGGATGAAAATTGGGAAGGTAGCATTTGGAGATTTCTCACAAAATAAGAACCAAATTAGAAAACTTTAAAAAAAATGTATTATTACTTTTTTAAATCAACTAACTTTTGAAATACATAATAATGTATTACATTATTTTTGATAAGTAGCAGTTAACACTAAAATGTGCACAAAAGCAGTCCAATTATTGCTTAAAATCTTCCTTTACATAGAATGCAATCAAGGCGTAGTTGCAAAAATGAAAAAACAACAACAACAACAACACTTGTTATTGTTAACTATACTAGAGCTTACTATTAAACTAATTACCTGAGCAGATGAGACTCTGCGGTGAGGGTCCCAGGTCAGCATCTGATTCATGAGGTTGATCCCATCAACTGAAGCTCCAGGGATGAGGGACTTTAGGCTAGTAGGAACCATAGTCGGAAACTTAAAGTGCATCAAACTTGCCAACTTCAGGCCTTCACTCCAGGTGGTCTAAGATAATAACAACAACAATAAACAACAACAACAACAACAATAGCATCATCATCATAGGATATGGTCATTGTACAACTCTCTCTCTACATGGGCCAGTACCACCAATAATGCTGTACCTGTGTTGGTGTTCCCAAGACGGAGCAAACTTTAAAGATTTCGTCAATTTCACTTGATCCCGGGAACAGTGGTCTAAAGGTGTATAGTTCGGCCATAATGCAACCTAAGGCCCAAATATCTATGGGAGAATTGTAGTTGGTGGACCGCAGAAGCACTTCAGGAGCTCGATACCTGCCAACACAGATGCATGAAATCCTCTCTTAATATTGAATATTTACTTCAACTCACCATCTGGTTGAGACGTACTCTGTGAATGGAGGTCTGCTCCTGATTTCTCTGGCCAAGCCAAAATCTGCCAACTTAACCAACTCAGGACCAGAGCACAGCAAGTTCTCTGGCTTCAGGTCCCTGTGGAAGTAGCCTGCAAATAAAAGAAGATAATTCCCATGACACAGACATGAATAACTAATCTGGACTGCAGTGCCTCCAGGGGATTACCTCATTATATCATTTAATAGTGACATAAATAATATTGTCTGCAGTTGTTTTTATTATTTGGTCAAAATTTGACCATTTTTTACCAAAAATACTAGTAAATTTACATTGAAGAGTGTTCCTCTGTAACACTCCAGATATTTGGTTCAGTTATTGCATAACCCTTCCATAATTGAACATGCAGCTAAAACACAAGAGATGGACTATACCTTGTTGATGCATGTATGCCAGGCCGTGGCAGATCTGGTACATAATGTTGCGGACTGTGGCCTCGGGGAAGAGTTTGGTGCGATGCTTGATCATTTCATAGAGGTTCTCCTTCATGTATTCAAACACAAAGTAGAGTTTGTTGTTCTCCCTGCTGACCTCAATCAGTCGAATTATGTTTGTATGCTTCAATTTCAGCAAGGACTGTAAGGGAATATTAAAATGACGTGTGTAATTAACAACTAAGAAGTTGGTAAATGGTGATAAGTAAATTTGTAACCAACGCAGTTACAGCCAAGTGAGCTCACCCAGCAAATAAGGTATACCAAATTTCGAGAATCTAATTTATCATGACTTCAATAACAATTTTTTTTTGTATTCTCAAATAATATAAAACATTCAGAAGTATTAAACAATAAAGAAGCAGTCCTGTTCTAATACCCATGCGAGATTCTGTTCAAATTTGCTTTAAATTAGCCTCACAATGGAGTTAAACTTAGCACTGATTAACACTTCTACACTCTGAACTAACATTTGCTCAGAATGCACACAAAAATCCTTTTGGAGCTGAAAATAGATATCATTTACAAGTTCTTAGCGACTCTCTTATTCTACAAACAACAACAACTGTTGCTAATTTCAAGAGGTATGTAGAGATGTTTGTTTATCAGTAGCCAATTTGTCAATAAATTCAGGCTGAGCAACGCAGGTATGGTTATGTGTGGATTCAAGTCAGTTGTCGTGAAGAGTAAATTAAATCTGAAAACAACAACAACAATACCATGAGCCAATATTAGTTGTAGAACATTGTCAGCTGTGTAGTAAGGTATTCTGCAAATAAGGAACTGCAAAGACGTGGGCAGTTCATCAGAATCTATTTACTCAGAAATTCAGACTACTGGGACTATTCTCATTGTGAGATGAACAATATCATGTTTTAAACTACTCCTACTTAGACATTGTACCACCCCTAACAATAACTACTACACAATAACTAACTACATATTCTGGGACTCAATAACATAGGTGCTTTATAAGCTGTTCCTCACACTCCTGCAAACAGCTAGTGTGAAAGGAAACCGTACCTTGACCTCCCTGAGTGACACACACTCCTCCCATGAACCATAGTCCTTCTTCATCCTGAAATTTACAAAATATAAATCTCTACATTTATTTATAGGGTTACTTCCAGTACCTTTTGATAGCCACTAACTCCCCCTTGTCCACAGTCTTTGCCAAACTAACAGTACCGTAAGTTCCATCGCCAAGCTCCTTGATAACTTTATAACGTTGCATGACATTCCTGCCCCACCACACCGGGTAAATACATTACGTTCACGCCGTAGCGTACATACACCAGCACAGTGAAACTCATACCTCAAGTCTTCCCAGCTTCATGCAAATCCTGTGTGCCACCCAGAGCTGAAGGCTCAGAATGACTACTGAATTTTGCCTACCCGCGAAAAACACTGTTGCTATAGGGATGATGTGAGGGGCGGGGTTTCGAGACTTCGCGTCTGCTTTTGGTTTCAAGTTTTTTTTTTGTGCTCATGATTTTTCAACATTATATTTATAGCGGAGAGAAAAGTCGTACCTCTGGTAATTTACCGTAGCTATCACTAATAAAGAAGGAGAGAATTCCGAACTAAATCAGCGTGGCAAAAAAATAATAAAAAACAAAAAACAAAATAACAACAAAAACAAAAAAAGCAACAAAAACACTGTGCAGATTAAAAAAAGAATAGTTTTCATACATAGATAGGGAACACGAAAGCTTAAATAAAAAATACTTATCAGATTTGTAAACAAATTCTAAAGTTCACGTGATCTGAATCGCACATTCTAATTAGTGCATATTGAATTGAGTGTCAAGGGTCAAATACAATTTACAAATCTACTGTGTAGATCAACTGCCACTGGGACTGAGAGCCTCATAGTTATGGGGCTGTGGAGATTATTAGGTTTAGTTAGAACGGTGCCTTCAGGTAGTGGTGGGCGGAATCTTCAACGAGGTAGGTCGCTAGCTATAACCTTGTGATTTTATTGCTGTTAATTGGTGGTGGCAAAACCTATTTCCTATAGCAACCAGCACTGCTGCAGCCACGAAGCCTCGCCAAAAGAGTGAGTATCATTAAGAACATAGCACACACACCTGCTCACTGCCTTTTTTCACTGCAGTTGGTCAGAATGTGGTGATAGTGGAAGGTGTGAGGACTCCATTTCTAACTAGTGGGACTGAGTAAGTTGCCTGCTAAGTTGACCTTAATAAGATTGCACTTAATGTCTAGTTGGGTTGTACTTTAAAATTGGCATTTCGAGGCTGTACTTGTGTAGAGGACCTGTTGGTCTAGATTTGACTAATTTTGTAAGTTTTTTTTTTGCGTTTATAGCTGTGGCTAGTGAAGTAACAGTGTGATAATGAAACATAGTTCCCAGATTGAATATGATGAGGAGTTTAATTGGTGAGCAAGCAAAATGAAGTGAAACACTATCAAGGATGTATGATTTGGGGTGTGTATGTATGATACAAGGACACACACAGTATTTAGTAGTGGTAATGATGGCACACAAAGCTGGCCACAGACCTAAATGCTTAAAGATAGCTCTTGTAGGCCACAGAATGCTGTCTTCTTAACTTGTATCTTCCATTATGAAATAAAGCTAAAGTGGCTTGCTCACAGTTCATGTTGAAACATGCCAAGTGATATGCTTTTTTTTCCTTTTTTTTATAATATAATGTGGTTGAGGCAGTGATAGTTTATTAGAATCTGACTGTACAATGCTTGTGTATATGATATGTAGCTACAATGACTTGCTATCACACGATCTTCAGAGGATGGCCTTTCAGTAAGTTTGGCTTAACAAATTAATATCTTCAAATGTAATGTTATTACTATGCTACTTTATTGCCAGGGGCTTACTACAGAAGACCAGAGTAAACCCAGGTAAGACAAATGACACATGTTCAGGTGGGATTGCGGACAAACAAAGACAAGATGTAAACATGTAACCTCTGTGTCATCTATAAATGGTGACCCTGTACCGCATTGTTTATTGCCACAGTACTGACATTGTCAGGCATACTGTATCTTTCAATGAGCCCCATTTATACTTCTCTATGTGGTGTTTGAATTAACCATGACTAGAGGATTTTTATTATTATTTTTTTTAAATAGATATTGTGGATCATATAGTGGTTGGCACAGTGATCCAAGAAGTGAAGACCAGCAACATTGCTAGGGAGGTAAGTGTTGGGTGTAGACAAGAATATGTGGGCAGAGGATCCTGTAGTTTTAATTGTGTGGAGCAGTGGGCCTGGTTTTCATAGAGGATACCGGGTTTTGTAAAGGATTGGGGCGGACTGAAGTGTGTTATTGCTTGATTTTCATGGAGGAGGTTGGGCTGGTGTGAGTTACAGTATAATGCTTGGTCATCTTTTGTAGAAGGTGTTTGGCTGGAATGTGTGGCACAATATCATGCAGGAATATTTTACACCATCTTCGTTCTTAGTATGTTACATTAAAAATACACTGACTATATAATGACACAAAGACTGAATAAAAAAATTAAGGCTCACTGTCAGCTATCAGCACTACAATATGTGACCGGTTTTGGGAAAATCGGCCTAAACGCGGCAAACAATTTTTTTCAGTATCCCCGGGTAAAGCCTTATGGGTCGATTTTTTTCGAAAAAAATTTTATGGCAGAAATTGATAGACATCAGTTAGCTCTAGCTTATGACGCAGTTGTAAGCTCTGGCGTGCTCTAGAACTCACACTAGGAGGCTAGAAACACTAGCCGGTTGGACTCGTGTACGGAGAGT
>WLWI01000772.1_pt1 | contig 28266 bp, 14 predicted proteins | sample 6701501 | NCBI WGS metagenome assembly WLWI01 (sample SAMN12718690, study PRJNA515312) | sponge metagenome | isolation source: marine sponge | host: Mycale hentscheli | place: New Zealand: South Island, Marlborough, Capsize Point | collected 2014-11-01 | reverse complement strand
AAGAGAGTGATTTTGTATTTGTTTGCTGAAATCAAATGTCATAACTGCTATTATAGTGTTTGCATGAAGTAAGCTAAAAATAGTAACATTTTATGTTACCTAACTATCAGGCTCGCTCGCCATTTGTTCTCAAGCACATCACTAGTATATATGTATGTATGTATGTACGTATGCCTTTTAAACGCGCGTGCGGGGAACTTTTTTCTCCAAAAAACACGGCTTTTTAGGCTTGACCCCAGTTTATTCTGAAACTACAGCATAGAAGTGTGAGAAAATTCCTGCGAAAACGCTTGCTTTACAAGAAACAAAATGTTGATTCGACCGATTGAATACCCTTTTCCATACTTAATTTTAAAACTTCGCCGTTTTATGGGGGATACGGAGTGCAGATTGTTGGTTGTCAAGAGCCATTGGTAGTCAGAAATGCCGTAGTATTAATGCTAAGGAAGCTACTACTTCTCGAGGGAAGCTGAGGTTAGTACGCAATTCCATATTTGTTAGCTAAATATGCAAAATTAACTCTTGTCTTCTTTTTTGTAGCTAAGAGCTTGTCTACAGTGACTGGTAAATTCAAATAGTCAGATTGGCTCAAATTTGGTACTACAAAAGTTACCACTGCTCAAGAAAATAAGGTAAGAAAGTAATTTTGTATTTGTGTGCTAAAATTGATTGTCTTTTGTATTTGTAGCTGAGAGCTTGTTGTCAAGAATTCAAGGTAATTCAGATAGTCAAAGTAACTTAAATTTGATACTACATAAGTTATCAATAGGAAATTGAGGCAAGTAGTAATTCCATATTTGTTGGCTAATAATAACACTGGTTTATTTTTTAGTCACTGGTAATTTATCAGAATGGTTGATGTTTGATACTACAAAAGTTACCAAATCAGGTAAGAGAGTGATTTTGTATTTGTTTGCTGAAATCAAATGTCATAACTGCTATTATAGTGTTTGCATGAAGTAAGCTAAAACATAGTAACATTTTATGTTACCTAACTATCAGGCTCACTCGCCATTTGTGCTTAAGCACATCACTAGTTTATTATCGAGCGAGCGAAGCGAGTGAGATACTATTAGGGGTGGTTAATGCAAAATCGGGTATATGTTATATGTATATATGTGTGTATGGATGCTACGTATGCCCCTTATACGCACGCGCGGGGAACTTTTTTCTCCTAAAAACTCGGCTTTTTAGGCTTGACCCCAGCTTAAATTTGATACTACGGAAGTTACCACAGCTCAAGAAAGTGAGGTAAGAAAGTAATTTTGTATTTGTGTGCTAACATTGATTGTCTTTTGTTTTTGTAGCTGAGAGCTTGTTGTCAAGAATGTGAGGTAATTCACATTGTCAAAGTAACTTAAATTTGATACTACAGAAGTTATCAATACTCAGGAAATTGAGGTAAGTAGTAATTCCATATTTGTTGGCTAAAATTACAAATAATAACACTGGTTTATTTTTTTTTTTTTATCACAGCTGAGAGCTTGTTCAAGAGTTACTGGTAATTGAGATTATCAGAATGGCAGATGTTTAATACTACTACAAAAGTTAAAAATCAGGTAAGAGAGTGATTTTGTATTTGTTTGCTGAAATAAAAGGTCATAACTGCTATTATAGTGTTTGCATGAACTAAGCTAAAACATAGTAACAATACTGTAGTTTTGTGTTACCTAACTATCAGGCTCGCTCGATATTTGTGCTCAAGCACACCACTAGTATATATATATGTTTGGACGTACGTATGCCATTTTGTACTTTAACCTTCTCGTATTTTTGTGTTAGCTCGTTGTTCGACCCCGTCCCAAACTTCACTAAACGGAATCCTCCTGTTTAGTGATCATTACCTGTATCATCCTAAAAATTGAATTGTTTACCGCTCTGAATTCTTAGTTAAAACTCAAAAACTTAATGGAGTTCCATTTCTATTCGAGTTAGTGGCGGTGGTAAGTTAATAAGGTATTTGTCACAGTTATAAGCCCTACTAAACAGTATTTGCTTGAAAATTCTTTTTCCACTAGAGTAACTGCGAAGGTAAGCCTTGTGTAGGTATGTTCAGTTGTGTGAAAGTATTGTGCCTTTACTTAGCTAAAGAATATCACAAAGAAAACGTGTAAATAATGCTACTTGTTTTTGTTGCTTTTTTCCCCCCTTCACTGTTGCAGGGAGTGGTTACTATGGAATTGAGTCCCCTTTACCATTTACATGTAATTTAAACTTGACTTTTTTTTAGTAGCTTGAGTGTTGAAGTTAAAATTAATCGTTTAACAATAGTGTAGTTTTAGGCTCGCTCGCCATTTGTGCTCAAGCACATCACTAGTATTTAGCTATGAAAGTTAATCAGTCCAATCGCCACCGTGACCGGAAGTCATAGACTTTCGTACTAGCCTTATTAAATATGCATTAGCAATTGCGTCATTCTGCTCGGTCCCTGGTAAAGACGACAAATTCTATGGTCAAGTTTAACGGTCTCTCTTCCTGTTATTTCTTATTGTTGAACTCTCAATTTGCTACCAAAAGAAAGCCTGAAGTTCATAGTTATAGGTATGTAAATAAATAGCAATGAAGTTTCTCATAGTAAAATTACCAGCAGTAAATAGAAATGTTTTTGTTTTTTTTTAACTTGGTGAATGACCTGTGCAAAGAGCGGTCAAAAAAGCAGTTCCCAGCACTATTGCAGGAAATGGCTTAAAGGTAAGTAGCTATATAGGTCTAGTACAGCTGTACAGATCTGGAAATTATGAATGTAATACAGTTCACTTTCATCGTCATATCATACATCAGTATGTTTACTTCATTATCTAGGTCAGAATTCCCATCAGCGTCTCTCCACTTTTATCTCTACACTGTACTCTAAATGATCAATAGCCAGCCACCTCAGCAATTGTTGTTGATGTGCTGGTGAAGATGGTGGCTGACAACTTCTCAAGATTCAGACAGTCTTGACATTTTAAACTGAGGACCACAGTTGGTGTTTTTCTTGTACTCACAGTGATGAATGAGACCTCTGGTTTAGCACACCACATCCGTAACACTACTCTGGTTCTGATATTATTGAGATAGTCACCACTATCTTCAGTCCTTCACAAAAATATCAGCATCTGGCTATTTCTATCCATTGCCTTCCAATGGACTATTGGTTCGAGATTATTATTATTATTATTATTATTATTATTATTATTATAAACTCAGAGAAGTGTAGGAGAAATGCCAAGAGAAACACAATGAAAAATGCCTTGCCCAATTCATTGAAGAAAAATGAAGTGACACCCAGTGCATACAAAGAGTGTTTGTATCACAAGTGGTAAGGAAGTTGAAGGAATATTTACATGATCAGAGTCATCATTACTTTGAGTTTGTATATCCAAACTTCTGTGTTTCATATGGTAAATGTCATGCTATTATAACGAATAGACTTATGTGCTATATATCAATATCTGGGCTAAGACGGTTTCTTAATACCAATGGAATTCACTAGTAGCCATATTCTAGCATCAGCCTTTTCTGGAAGAGTCACTCTGTGGTGAAGTGTTCATACATGCAAAACATGACTTTCATCAAACCCTCCTGCAGCAGCAAATAGCTATTTGGTAAGTATGTAAAGGTATTTTCAAAAAGTGATCTGTGAGAAAGCAAATGAGAATAATATGCAATTCTTCACTTAGATGGTATTGATATAATATTTGCAGAAAATCTTTACAGGGCATAGTTTTCAGGCACAAGAATTAGCCTTGCATTTTTCCTGGATCTGGGAGACTGACTCGTGACTAATATCAATTACTGTCATACTATTATGTTCACATGATTAATATAATTCACAAAATGTCTCAAAAGTAGCTATTTATAAGAAAACTCTTCACAACTGCTCGTTATTGTGTTATAGTGGCTAATAAGGGTCATCTTTAATGGTGTATACAACATGCAGTATTATTGAGAACAATTCATAATTTGGTATATTTAACAATAAAATACTGTTACTGCTGTTGGCTTCATTAAATGGAGCTAGCATGCTGGGAACTGAGTTTTGACCATTAAATGTATAGGCGAGTATTTTGCTCTGCGTTGATATATATCAACAAAAATGTTTATACGCAAGCTACAGTAGCCCTGTAAAGGCTATTCAAAATACTTACTTCATTAGGAAGCTTTGCTAATGGTAGCAAAAGCGTATATATTGGCGCAGAATGACTTGCTAGAGAGTTAAGCGACCAAAAGTGAGCTCAGACCACAGGTAAAACCGCACTCCAATTCTTTACTTCCGGTCAAAAATTAAAAAGTGACAGTGGTGATTGGACTGTAATGTAACACAATGAAACCCTACCACACAGGCCACACTACTAGGGTAGAAAGTGATCTGACATTTACGATGCCTATTTTTCCCTTTCGTACTGATTAGTGTTGACAGTCAGTTGCTATCTGTAGGCCCTTTGTAACACCCATATTATTGCACAATAAATAAAAGGAAAAAAAAGAAGGATAAAATTGATATACATACTTTTAATTTTAACTTTTAATTTACTACTTAGTTTATGGTTGAGGTATATACAGGTTAGTTCATACATCAAGAAAGGATGAATTGGTATAATTGCTGTGAGTAGAAATATTATAATTTTTCAAGTAGTCATAACAGCACCTGCCTTAGTTGCCACTAGGTCAACGCCAGCACCTGCAAACCCAGTTCCACCCTGTAGGATCAATTATTCAAAGATGTTAACAAATAACATTCTACATACTAACTATAACTCACTCGGACGATGTGTATTATGTCCTTTTCTTTGAGTGTCTTGCCAGAGAGAGGGCAAAGCATGCCATTTTTGCGGATGATCTTTTCAACACAATCCGTAGTAATTACATCCCCACTAGAACAACAAATCACAACAACAAAGAAAACAATAAACAAACAAACATAAACCACAAGCATAATTGATGAAATACAGAATTTTTCTAAAAGTTTTCTTACGTTGGTCGGAGCACAACACAAGGAATGGAGTTGCCCAAAGTGTCTCTTGTGATAGGGCACATGTATCGAGCTTCTTTCACTATTTCTGCTGCCTTGTCTTGGTCCGCTATTTTTGTAAACTTTACTGACACTAAATCCTGAAAACAAGAAATTAATTATTGGATAAAAATCCCCTTTGTTCTGGGCTCCTCACTTCTGCCATTAGATAACAACCCTCTCTTTCACGATTCCTCACTTCTACAACCCTCATTCAAGTTTCTCCCTCTATCAGACAAAAACCCTCCCTTCTTTTGAATTCTTTATTTCTACCTTAGATAAGAACCCTCCCTATTTCTAAGTTTCTCACCTATCTATATTGCTCACTTCAATCATAATATGGGAACCCTCTCTTCTTCTGGGTTCCTCACTACTACAACCCTTCCTTCTTAAAACCCTCCCTTTTTCTAAGTTACTCACTTGGGTACTCACCTTTATCCTTAGTGGTTTTCCACTCATTGGACAATAAGTTTTGTTGTCCTGATTAAAGCATGTAAACACCAAAAGAAAAAAAATATATAGATATGTATTTTGTGGTTTTATGATAATTCATATTACCGGTTTTTTAATTTCCGTTGCCTTAGCACTTGGGGTTAGAGAGGGAACCCAAAAGCTGGGTAATCCTGATTTTTTCTTGAACTTTTCATCTTGTGAAACTATTTTATCGGGCACCACCATTAAGCAATATAATGGCTATAAAAATATCAACTAGTTCATTTTATACCTTGAACTTGACTTCCTACTGAAGGACTGTATTTCTTCTGTGATGTAATGCTCTTTTCTGTAGACAGAAACTGGGCTACTTTAGACCTTCCTTCAGCTTTCTTCAGCTCATCTTTCTCCTCCTAAACACAGCCATTGACAAAACTTTAAAAAGTCTGACCACAATAACTCGAACGAAAAGCAGTGGTTGAATCCCTATAACCTACTTTTCCAACAGCTAGTAAATTTATAGTTGAATATAATATGGCCACAATGTGTAAAATCACTTGTTTTTTATGACGATTCAATACCTCATTTTTCTGCTTCTGTCTCTCATACTCCTTCATCTTCTTAGCATCTAAACATATAATTAACAAGTAAGCACTGGTACAAGGACTAACTGCTCAGTTGTGTTTAAACAGTTCCATATAAGCTAATACAAGTTGCTATCAACCCTCAGCACGTATGCGCAAGAGCTATAGTACTCAGTTCGTCTGTCAGTCAGTCATTGTCACACAACAGCGGATCTCAAAGACAGCAGCCTTTAAAAGATTGAAAGAGGCATCACGGACAGTTTAAATCCATTTAATTTGCCAGAAATTTTTGTTTCAATTTAATTTCGTAAGCTCACTGGCAGTGGTTTATCTCCAGTGAATATGTCAATGATGAACTGTCTGTGTGCCTTGTTTTCCATTCATGGAGTGATTTCTAAAGCTGGAGAGTTCATGATGGTTGGTTGGTTTGTGAGAGATTTCTGTATTCATGTGTTTAATTTCATGGGATATCACCTCAAAGATGGATGGGAATGGACAATATGTTTGGAGGGGAGGAGTTTGGGCAAGTCCACCCTATATATACCAAAGTACTAGGGACTAGGGGTCAAATTTAAGCTACTAAGATTAAATGTATGTTAAGCTGAAAGCGGCAAATAAGGTTCAGTCGATGGTTGATATCACGAGCGTCCAGTGGGGAATGGGGGTGGGAGGGGGAAGTATTTTTCCCAACTTCCTCCCCCCACCCCCCATCCTCTTGCTAGCATATTGCATGCTGTGTGCAGTAGGTTTTGTTGTGGATTAAAAAACAAAACAAAAACAAAACAACAACACACATTGACTATTGGAGATGTTGTACTAGCATGTTCATTTTTAATTACATCATAACTTCTACGACCACAAACAAAAGAAAAAAAAAGGGAAGTAAAGAATCCTGATTAAAGGTTTACGGGGGACAAATTTATCTGGCTGGCTCCAAAATAAATCATCATTGAATATGGGTAAACAGTGAATTTATAACACACTAATACAATTTTACTGCACATAAGTAGCAAATGAACAATAAATGTGTGTAACTTTTCTTGCTGCCTGCGGTAGTTATGCTTTATATTCTCAGTGGTTTACCGAAAGCTGGAGTTTTAAGTTTCTTATTGAAACTACTGTTGAAGTGAATGTCTTGTGCTTGTTTAGCTTCTCTTAACGTCTACCATTTCATTGAACGAGCTACCAACTTGCATGGGGTACATATCTACGTACATATCAAAGTATTGCCACTAGCTACACCAAATAAATTATTCTTTTGGTCTTTGTAATAACTAGCTAGTGTAGAGTAATGCTGAGGGTTCACATGTTTAGTGCTTTATTTCTAAATGAACTGATCATAGAGAGAGAAGAGAGAGAATTACACTGTATTCACTTGATAACCCTCAGCGGGCATGCTTGAGAGGGTTATAGTACTCAGTTTGTCTGTCTGCCAGTCAGTCAGTCAGTCAGTCAGTCATTCTGTCACATGGATCTTGAAGATGGCAGCCTCCTGAATATTGAAACAAGCATTAAAATGTTGCACTGGACATTTAAGTCCCTTAAATGTGCCAAAATTTCTTGTTTTTGACTTAATTTTTCAGAAAAAGTTAAATATTTTTAGGCCGTACGATCGTAAGCAATTGTTGGTAATGCCCCCTATAGTCACGCCATACTCACGTGAGTAAATAATTTCTTTGTGGCCCATGGTAGTTTTGCTTAACGTTAGTCTCAGCAATTTACCAGAGCGCTTGGAGTTTCCCATTGAAACTACTGGTGAGGTAAGTGTTGCTTGTATGTTAAGCTTCTCTTATGAAGACAGCATTAATGTCTACAGCTTCATTGTACGAGTTATCGACTTCTTTATATATCAACGTGCACGAACATACATATCGGCATTCATATTGTATTGATACTACTCCAATTAAATTATTCTTTTGGTCTTTGTAATAGCTAACTACGATATAGTAACGCTGAGGGTTCGAACCCTTGGTGCTTCATCTTTGCTATAAACAATAACAGATGTGAGAAGATGTCACAACTATTGATAATGCATGCTTCAATGTCTCAATTTAAACAGGTAGCTACAGTAGACCCTCAGTTATCTGAACCCCGTTTATCCGAACTCTCGCTAATCCGAACACAATTTTTTTTGAATTATAATGATATTCATTGGAATTTTGCTGTGCATTAAATAGATAAGAGATTAAGACCCCATTCAAAATGACTTATTTCGAATATCCGAACATTTCAAATATCCGAACAACCCTCGGTCCTGAGGTGTTCGGATAATTGAGGGTCTACTGTACAATGTGTTTATTTCCTTATCCTTACTATCTTATTCCTACCCACTCACTCTCTCTCTTCTGATGGAGCAGCGATTCTAGAATTGCTTCTTTCTCATAAACATATCCATCTAGACTGCAAATAAATTACATAATTTAAGAAGGTCAAATAAACATCAATTGCATAGTCAATAGAGCTGAAGATCCTGTGAATCACTATCCCTGAGTGATTCCACAGGTCACATTCACACAATATTATTTTGTGTGAGGTATTTAGTACTTAGTTTGATTATCTATTTGACTACAGACCATCTCAGAGGTGGCATCACTTTAAGAGTTGAAAAACAAAAACAAAAAACAAACAAATAAACTAAAGTGCTTGAAGCTATAAGTGTTTTAAATGTGCCAGAATTATCAATCTTTGGATTCGATACATAAAAATATATCAGAGACATAATATAACTTACGTAATTACTGGATTTCTACAAGGCTGAAGTGATAAAGAGCAGCAGTCAAATCCCTAAAATAATCAAATTTATGCATTTAATTAAAAGAAGTGGAGCAATATTTAGTGTTTATCTAATTTTCATGGCAAATACAAAGTTAAAAAACAACAACAAAAAACAACAGAAACAAATAACAACAAAAAACAACAACAGCAAAACAACTACAAAACTACAACTGCAAAAAACAACAACACTGACTTAGATGTGCATACCTTGATGGAATCTTTAGACAACCTCATGGATTGCGTGCCATAGTGACCAGTAGCTATAACGACCAAGACAACACCAAAACAAACATTAAAACAGCTCAAAACAAAACTCACTTAGCATGCACCAAATGTTATATAGACACAAGTGTGGTGTGTCACACACGTCATTCACATTGTTTACTGCTTGTTGCTAAGAAGCTACCAGAATTTTTGGTTAAAAAACATAAGACATGAAGTAGTTGAGGCTCCCACCACTGTCATGTCAGTACCGACTTATATGAACCCTCAGAACACATGCGTGAGAGGGTTATAGTACTCACTTACTTTGCCAGTCACCAGTCAGTCAGTTAGTCAGTCAGTCGGTCGGTCATTCTGTCATTCCGCCTTAACTATGGAACTTGAAGACAGTAGTCTTCATCAAACTACAGTACTGGTTTAGGAGTTTGCATTGAATCTACTGAGTGTCCATTGCATGCTTATGAAAACAGTAACTACTGTTTTCACTGCATAAGCTATTATATAGACATACTGATACTTAATTAGGTATACACCAAATTAATGAGAAATGATTTTGTGATAGCTAGTGTACAGAAGTGCTGAGGACTGCCTCACTTGCTTTATTGTATCCCTGAATTTCTCTTAAGTCATTATTACTTCCTACCCTGGCATTGAAATTGGCTGCAGAATCAGGTATGTTATATACCTTCTTCCTGTAGCTAATAGTAATTGTACTTGTATTGACCAAAATAGCTTTTGCTCAAAAGGGGAGGCTATTAAAAAAAGGGATTTTCAGGACTTTCAGGTAACGCTTACAAAGAAAACACATCACGTAACATACCTGAGTCCTTTTTCTTCTCGTGATATGTGTACACAGCTCCTGCAGTTGCATTCTTCCCGTGTCTCGTCATTTCTTCTTTTTTCCTTACTTTGGATTTGTTTACAATGACAAAATTGGTAAAGCATCGTTAGATTGTACGGGCCATGAATGGGTAAAGAAACGTCGATTTTATTTAAACTTTGCAACAGTTGTTTAACTAGTCTCGCGTAAAGAGACCCTGTACCTACCATAGCGGTCGAAAGTATGTACAATGTTGCTGGTTTTTTTTTTTTATACTCAAAACAAGTTGATATTTTCCTCACTTACACAAAAGACTGAAAGTTGGTAAAGCATTCCACAAACGTACAATTCTTATTATAATATATGAACAATTGAACTTGCGATACAGCCTGTTTTTGGTGTGTACTTGGTGTGTAGGACTTCAGTGATGTCGTTGACATTATATGATGTTTTGCAGTTTTATACTCATCACTGTGACAATGTAAATGATCATGGTTTTTATCATGCTTGTAACTTTTCCTAGCTTTTGCAGACAACTTTTAAAATCTGAAAACACACTAATATATATGATGATAAAAAATAAAATAAAATGAAATAAAACTCTACCAAGAAGTAATAGAAAATTCAAATTTTCCACCTTTGGAATCAAATGTCTGAATTTGTACATAGTAATCTCGATCAGTAAAAAGTTGAGTTGAAATCTTTGAATTCAGACCATCTCCGCTGTCATCATCAACTCTACATATACAGACAGTTCCATACATAAAGACAAATTTTTCACTAAAAAAATTGAATGGTTATAACAAGGACATGCGATTCTAGCTAATTTCACAGAAAATTGGGGGTGTTAAACAAAAAAAAGATAGTTTCCTATTTAGAGCTCTTGATAATTAAGGCATTAGTTCCTCAGAGGAGTATTCTTTGAAACTTCATGAGTTCAAAAATATAGAAGAAGAATTATTACTAGCTAGATTGAGAGTAATATACACATTACTAGAAAGAGTCAATATTAAATCTGGAGCTGTGATGGCTATGGTTATGAGCACTTGATTTTTATGACTATTCTTATTTCTCATAACGAAAGGAACTAGAGTCAATGATTGTCTAATTTTTACTTTGAAATATTATGTAAAATAAAATGGTCTGAAGATGGTAGTCAAAATTCAATCACGTTTATTTAAGATTTCAATAGAACCATTAATTTGAATTTGCATCATTTTGATGAGAAGAACAAACAATATGTGTACGTACAAGATTTGTTTGGTATAGTCATCTGGCCCCAGTAGAGCCACTACCATGTCACAATCTCCGTGAGTCTGAATGGTATATCGCGTTCGTTCCTCTTTACTGGTGTGAAATCGGAGCAGTAATTCAGCTCCTTGGCCAGATAATTCTCCTAGAATGAAAGTATAACATATAACCACAAAAAAGAAATTTCTGTATACCTCTATGGGGTTCATAGACTTGGATGTCATGAATTTGTTTTCCTGAAGGCGTTGGTAGTGAAGTGACTGGCTTGGGACGTTCTGGAGCCAGAACAATATGCCCAGTTCCACGGCTTCCTCCTAGGAATATACAATAGTAATTTCATGATTCAGAGGAAATATTTTTTGTATGAGGCTGATTATCTAGTTCTTCACTTTTGGTTTGCATGATGTTTGAGTATGATAAATAAGTTACTGTAGTCCTCATATTAATTACTCAATAATTTGATTTATTTTATACATACTTTGAGTATTCAATTTCATGCCAAGGTATAGAAATACTTTATCAATTATCTATTGATATTTCACGGATGCTCAGTCTTGGAAAATTTTATGACTGAGCAGAGCAGAGTAACACTATCAAGGATTTACAAAGCCAAGCCATGTATGTTGAGGGATATTAGTACTCCTAAATACTACATTTCCAAGAATGCTAGAGGTGAGAAACAATAGAATTCTTGCGAATCAATGGGCCCAACAGCCACTCATATTTGTAGCTCATAGTAAGCTCTCTGATCCTTATTTTCTGTACTTACTGTATTGTGAGATACTGTCATTCTTACTAACCAGATGGAACACCAGAAAGCCTGGAGGGGCCATAAAGACGCTTTACATGCTCTTTGTCCCTCTTGGATAGCTGTGTGTTGCGGTCAATCCCATCTGGGTAGCCACTTCCCTTAATCCATTCCCTGGGAAAACTACAGACATTATCAAACACATACACATGTGGCAGATTCTGTAAATAAACGGTAAAACTAATAAAGGAAGAGGCAGTAAGCCATACATTTACAATAACTTTACATTTCCTGTAACTCCTGACTATAATCATATTTAAATGTAGAGAGCAGGAACATTGAAATCTCTAAGATTAAAATGGCTTCAAGTGGTTTATGAACTTGTAATTATCCTCACTACAATTCTAAAGTTCCATTTATCCACTCAGAGAAACTATCACCACTCGTACCTGTAATGCATAATACTCATGGAGTCATACAGAGTTCCATCCAGGTCACTCCTTTTGTATCTACGGAACATGTTGTTCTCAATCCTGTCCAAGTCCCAGTAGTTTGGTGGTCCACTTAAAGATTTTATTACCTACCACAAAAACAAACAAACCAATAGATAACAACATTTCTAAAGCCTAAAGCACAAATGCCATAAGTTTATCCAACCTCCTCTTTGTTCCATTCATAGCCGCCTTTGAATGGACTCTGGTGCTCATGGATCAATCCAAGAGCATGCCCGAATTCATGCATGACTGTTGGGCCATCAATGAATCCCAAGTTCATGGTCTTGGACTCTTTGGGGATGTGGAGTGCATCAGTGCCAATGTATGACCATGAACCATCTATACATAAGATTTCACAGATAGCTAAGTCATAACAAAAATAGTTTGCTTCTTTCCGTATTTAATTTTACTATTATGATAGAATCTGCATTATGTGCCGTGACAAAATTATAGGGCATAAAGATCTGCATGTATATAATACTGTATCTTTTCTACTATCACCAAAAGCCAAAAAAGTTGCAAAAGCTTTAGTGTTTAGATATTTGACCTGAAACTAACTTGCTAGAAAAGATCTCAAGCTAATTTAGAGCTTGCATCAAAGTTTTGTAGCCTTATAACAATTACAGAGAGATTTTTTTTCATCACTGCATCATCAGACCAAAATGGGTGTGGTTTGGGAATGGCCTGACCCTGCACCTTGCATTAATTAATCTATTGCTTTTGCTGAGGCAGTGGGATTTTAAGATCAAACAAATAACATACGCACTGTCTTCAAAGGCAACTCTGATGTCACTAGATTCCTGCTTCAGAGTTTGGTGAAATATAATGGCACAGTGTTTGCTCCATTCATTAGCCCACTCCAGGATCTCCTTCTCCTGAGGATTTGCAGACATGAAATACACAGTCAAGTCATTCTTCTTCCACAATTTGCTGACAAAACCAACTGCATCCAGTGGCAAGGGGCAATCATCATCACCTAATTAATATATGAATAAATAATGGTTCTTCCACAATATTTTTTTTTCCAACCAATCTTGAGAGGGGTCAAATCAAAATTTTTGAAATTTTCAAGGGGGTTCGTGTTTCCTTGAAATTGATAAACAAAAATTGTGGAAATATCACAATGAAGGTCATCATAAGTTTCAGGGGGCAAAACAATTTTCAAGGTGGGGAGGGGATGGAAACACAATGCTCCCCTAAAAGGCCTTAAAAATCCCTGGTTCTTCTTCCTCTCATATAAATGCCAAGGGTTTAGTTAGCTATAAATGAAATTGTATATTTATGTGTACTGTCTTGTGACAAATATTTACGGTCTGAGAAGCAAATATCAAATGAAAATTTTTATAAAGAAACCTATTACCTACTGTGGCAAAGCAGTTACCAATAGGGCCGGAAGGTAAACAATCCTAGCTAGTACCTATTGTTTACCTGTACATTTAGGCGGTTTAGGAATTTTGTAGTAATGGTCTTGCGCTGGTAGCACCCTTTCATAACAGATCTGGCCAGGACTAGCAATAGGAAGCGAATTATTCTCCGCTTCTCGGTCGGCAGGTAACGGAGCAGAACTAGGTGGTATAATGGCGGACATTCTTCGGTTCAACCGCGCGCCAACCCACAACCCATACATTACAAGCCACACCCCATTTAGCTTGCACTTTTTGTAGCGCGCAGATATTTTAACGCACAATCTATTGCGTGGCACATTAATTAAACGCCAAAAAAATACGGGATTCAAATAAAGCTAGCAACTAACACCCGCAAAATGTTCTTTGGGACTGTATTTATTTCTGGCTATTTCTCTCTTCTTCTCTGGAATACAGCTATGACTCAAGTGCCATGTGAGTAGTAAAGGTGCTAGCCTCATTATATCAAGGTTTACTTATGGTTGTAGCTAGCTAGTTTATAGCTAATGTGCTAGTATAGCTTAAGTAATCTGAATTTCATTTTCTGTTCTTCAATGGTCGTTAAAATTGATTTTATTTTATCCATAAATATTTTATTTACTAGTGTACTTTAAGTATGCCATGATTTTCATTTGTGTTGCTATGACTAGAGGAGAACAAACCAGTGTAGTGGTGTGAACTTACAATTTGAGGCCATAGTTATAATTGGTATTACACAAAATAACCTTGCAATAGTTAATTCTATGCTGATACAGTCCTGGAAGGTGAAGAATCCCAAGCCAGACAATAGCTCTGCTTATATTGGCTGAACAATATTTAAAGTAAGTCATGATTCTTTGAAACTTGAGACCTATGAATAATATGGCAATTATAGTTCAGCTGTAGTCATACCCAATTTTAACTTTGAATGGAGGACTCAGAGTTTCAATATAAAGCATCCTCAATTACTTTCTGCCAGTCTACCAGAAGATTTTTTACAGATGTTTTTTAAAAGCACAGTGAGTAGTGAAGATGGCCATGAAATTTGACATTATCTGCTCCATCATTTCCAAATGTTTCTATTGCTTTCTAAAATTGCCTTCTTTGGTGTATTTTACAATGCATTGCATGCAAATTGGGAATGATATTGAGAACATATCTTTGCTAATATAGCAACCACCTGTATGTATGTAGTCTCATAGACGTTATTCATTGGATACAGCAGAATACCAAGAGTCTGTTGGCTTGAATTTACATGAGTGTTACAGGCATGAGCGTATATATGGCCAATCAGACGAGTGATATTCTGTGGTATCTATAAATGAATAATAAATTTTGCTCATGCGTGAATAAATACAGTAATGATGAGTCTCTTGTAACAATTGTATAGCTAGGGGGGACATAACAACCAAATGTGATAGCTATGAACACAGGTGATATGAAAAAAGAAATAACAGCAACTTCTTTTAAGCCATATATCCTGTTTATTTTAATGCATTTCCTATGTGGCGACAGGTAGCTATTAGTTGAGTACAAAATAAATACCACATATTATTCAGCTGAGATGCAAAATGACAACAACAACAACATTTAACCAAATATTTAGATCCCATGGTGTCTCCTCAACAGTTATAGCAAATTTTGTGAAAGCATAAACTCTGAAGTATTTCATTATAATGGCAATTAAAACTTGTTTATTAATTCTCTTTAGTTGACTTATTGATCGGCGTTAGAATAAATGTGACTCTAATACGAATTCAAACTCCAATAATGCAAACAGTCCTAAGAAATTCAACCAGTCAAAATATAGTTGGTTTGGACATTGACTTGAGGTGAGCAGACAGAGTCTATTCAACTACATTTAATGAATGAGTAATGTGAGCATATTAGTGTTTTATAATAGGCATTCAATTATTAATTAAATTTAGAAGAAATTTAGTGCTTTTGAGCAAGTAGCCTGCTATCTTTCAGATCAGGCATAGCAACCAGTAAGCCAAATGTAGAGTTTCATATATTGAATGATATCTGTATGTACTACATAAATTAATAGCTATATGTGACTGACTTTTGGAAGTTAGACCTAAAGGTGGCTCTAATCTCCACTATAGCTGAAAATAACAGACTCCTGACTTCAAGGGGCTGACTCATACACTTTAATCACCACACACCATCTCCTTTGACATGTCACTATGGCAGAACAGATACAATACAGAAGATTTTTTAAAAATTTTTATTACATACTACGCAATTCAACTGATGGTATCTTCTATTTCCTCGTAGATTGTAGCTTATGGCATGGAATAAAATAAGACTAAATCAAGCCAATTGAAATCAAGCCAATTGAAATCAAGCCTAGTCATCTTCATTTTCAATAGTATGGGTAGCTACTGTTAGCTAATTGCCTTGGATCCACTGTTTAAAATTATTGTATGATGATGTTAATAACATAAAACATTTGTATATTGTATTACCAGACAGAAGCTAATATTTTATTCAGATGTGGCTTCAAAACAATTATTAAAAGGATCTTACACAAGAACCTCCATAACAAATGTGGAATTACTTACTGAAAATATTATCAGTCAAGGTTGGTATAACTGAGTATAGTTTAAGAGTTACTGAAAGGATTAGGAATGTGCCATTAAATGTCTGAAACAAACTATTGACTCTAATATTTTTATTCAAAATAACATAATGTTTATTGATTATATTATTTATTATAAATCACTACAGTAACTGTTAGTGGAATGAAAAGGTGTTGCTGAATATTCACATTGCTAAAGGTGTTGTTTTACAAACACAAAATTTCAATTAAAATGCATTACATTATACAGACAAAGCAAAATAACTAGCCAAAAATTCTAAGAGCACAATGAGGGGAAAAAAAGCAAAATGGCAATTCCACTCAGCAAAATGGAGATTTGAAGGTGTAGAGGCTAAGATTTTCAATTCCGCTGATTAGCTTGGCAACAATTAGCTAGCTTCATAACATTACTCAAAACTATCAATAACATTACCATATCACTTTGTATATCAATCACTAACTTATAATATAAAAATGTCCTGTAAAGCAAATAGGTATAGGAACATAGAAATAGGTAAATTTATTGAGTAAAAAAGAATAGCAAAAATAGGAAGAAAAAGCATACAGTATTTTGTTGAGGCAGTATTTTGTAGAGGCCTAATTTACAGACAACATATTAAATTTACAGATGGAGTGGCTTGCGATTGGGTAAATCAAAAAGTTTATTGGACATCTTCGGGATCAATTACAATAAATTCTACTGTAGGTGTTATTGACCCTACAACTAAGCAAAGCAAAATTTTATATTCTATGGATGATGGAACACAGGCTAGAGGAATTGTGGTAGATCCTCTTAGAGGGTAAGAGTAAATAATATGCCAAGTTAAACCTTTAGTTGTCCAGGTTAAAATGAATATACAAGATTATTTACTAACATTGTTAATAAACTTCATAAATAGAATTTTATATGAAGCACATAAGCACATATGCAATGCTTCCTTTATTTAGGTGGCTGTTTATATCAGATTACAATGCTACTACAGCAAAAATATTTCGTTTATCAATGGATGGTTCTATGTACAAAGTTCTTCTTGGGCGACCATTTTTGGAGTTTCCTAATGGGTTAGCTTATGATTATTCAACCCAAACACTGTACTGGATTGATTCTGGCAAAGATATTATAGGCAGCATGAACATAGATGGATCACAAGTAAGGAGTGTCGTGGATTTGACATCACACTTTACCACCTCTCACGGCTTTGCTTTTGCTCTCTACAATGGAAACTTTTATTTTAGTGATTGGAGAGCAGATAGTATACGTGCCATTTATTCCCCTAATACTAGACTAGAATCAAGTGCAGAACTTTTATCCTATGATAGAGATCCCACCACACTTCGTGTTTTGGACTTATCCCAGCAACCAGAAAGAGTTGGTGGAAGTGAGCATTAATAGTGTTTTAAATTTTCAATGCAGAAAAAATAACTTTTTCAGTAGATATAAGTATTCTAATTTTACTCCTTCTACATTTTATAAGCTTTTTCTGCTATATAATATGTGTGGAAGTGTACTCTTAATGTAAAATTCACAGACAAAAAAAATTGTAAAGTTTACATTCAACTACTGCTCCATTATCATTTAATCATGTGGGTATCCTAGAGTGTGGACTTTCTAATCACATTCCATTGACAAATTTTAATTATATAATTCTTTGGGCTGCTCTTGCCATATTGTCACCAAATTGATTGTCACTTGTTAGATCCATGCTCTGGTTCCATTCCAAAATGCACTAATGGGTCCCTATGCTTACTAAGTTCTAGCAATTCACGAGGATACTCATGCGTGTGTCCAGATGGATTAGATTCATCGCAATGTCAATATACAGTTGGTATGTGTTAATTTACTAATACAGCAATACTGTGGTTTTAAGACTAAGTTATAATAATATATAATTATAGTATATTAATTGAATATTGGATAGTTTCCTCGAGTATTTTCGCATCACAGCGTTCCAATGTGCCCTTACGTAATTTTGGATAGCTGTACGTATTTTTTAATGCATGGCGGCAGAGTTACCTCTGAATGATAAGACATTGGAAGCACAAACATTTTGTTTTTGAAAAATATCCAATGTACAATTAACAACTTATTACACACTTTTTGTCACAAACTTACCTCATCTAGTTGTAGCACAAATGTAATTTTTTTCAATTGCGAGTGTACATTTACCACTTATTATCTCTTCTCCCACTTCCCTTGTGGTCTTTTAGTCTTATATCTTTATCTGGCTCATGTCTCCTACAATTTGTCTTTACTGTTTATAAAGCATTCATGGCAGTCTCACAAATATTTGTTTTTTTTAAAATATCCAAATCATTAATTCTAAACCTTACTATTTTACCATTAGCTAGGCCTTATAGTAGCCCAGCTAGATTTACTTTATGCTGTGTATTTGAGTCACTTTGTAACTATTACAAGTGGATATCATTACCTAATACGTCTTCTATATTCACAACATAGAATGCTCATCATCTGTATGTGTTAATGGAGGCACATGCTCTGTAAATGAAGAGAGTGTGACCCTCTCTTGTGAATGTAGACCTGGCTTCAGTGGAGAGAGCTGTAACATTAATGGTAATCAAGTCTATGAATAAAAATGTTTTTATTGTTATTACAAATCTCTTATTGCTACACAAGTTTGTCACGCAGCTAGCTAGCTAATCAGAATTACTTGTGAAACCAGGCTGCAAAAAAACAACAACAATGTTTAGCACTTTTAGACACTATTTTCTTGTAGCTAGCTTTTAGAGGCTGATTTCCTGGAAACGATTGCTCCAAATGCCTGTAAATTCATTAGATAGTCCTATAGTTAGCAGTCACCAAAAAACTAAAGCTTAAGTCCACTATCATAATAGTAGGACAGAGTGATTCAGAAGCAAGAGAAATAGAAAGAGCTGAAGAAAGGAAAGGTGGGGGATAAGAAAACTGAGATTGTTCAGAAAAAGATAACAGGAGAGGGAAACTTGTGTAACCTTAACCAATAGTAGAGAATCATAACTGAGCAAAATAATTTATGCTACTGCATTCTTACTTTGCAATACTCAGGCGCCACTGTGTGGCGGGGTACTTGCTAGTTAAATTAAAAATTTCCCTCCATATTTTTGTATATTACTCTGTCATCAGCAATAACTACTGCTACAACAAGACGTCAGCAACTGCAAGTATTGAATCAATCTACTACTCATACATCTCCTAGTGCTTCTTCTTCTTCAACTGTGGTTGCCATAGTACATTTCTGTGGTCTGGCTTTACTCTTGCTCATCAAGTATCCAAACTGTAAGGTGTCCATGGAAATGACATTTGATTGACTTCATATCCGTTATTTTAAATTTATTTTTTATCATATTTTTAGTCATTCGAGAATTTGTGTGGGCAGTGCACGACAATAAAAATATTAAGTTTTATCTATGTTAAGTTTACAGAATAGTTAACTAGTTAACTGTGGGACTCCACACTGCAGAAAAAAAAATAATATATATATATGATATGTATGGGTAATAGAATGGGAAACCGTGCTATTCGGGATTAATAGAATGAGTAACGATTGAAACAGCACGAGGCGAAGCCGAGTGTTATTTCAATCGCTTTACGAGTGCTATTGATCCCTAATAGCACAGGTTATCTGTGCTATCACTCGCTAATAGTAGGCCAGCTTTTTAAAAAGTCTCTTGCACATTGTCCCCTACTAGAAACTACTCGAACTGTACGTTTCCAAGGTTAACGCTCTACGCATGCGCACTTACCTGTACTATTTCACTTAGCTACCGAGGTATTTCACTTAGTTTCCACTTAGTTACCGAGGTATTTCAATTAGTTACGCGCTATTTCACTTTACTTATTACATGAGTCAGAGTGTGATATGGTGAAATATTTCATGACCAGGAAAATTTATTTTCACTAGGTGTGTAAGTGACTTATTCCACACTAGATATCTTCACTAAAGTATTTTTTTTTTTTTTTTTTTTTGGTAACTCATGGTAAGTTAGCGAAAACTCAAAGTCACATACCTAAAAATATCATTGTGAAGATCACGCTGCTGTACTGCACAAGCTCAGTACCCTTGTAGCTGTAGCAAACTGGGCCAAACTTATCAATTTTCTCAGGGTTTTTTTTACAGCTACCTACCTGTTTTTACAGCTACCTTCCTCCAGTGTACCCTACTCAACTGGGTTAGAGCAGCTACTAAAGTATCATCAGCTGGGGGTGTGGGTAGCCCCTATAATCAACTTGAGTTACCCTAGGCTAGTACTAACTATAGTAGTGAAGATATCTAGTGTGGAATAAACCACTTATTACACTTGTCAGAGTGTTATGGCGAGATATTTCACTCTCAGGCTTTATTTTCATTGTTTCTGGCTCGTGAAAATAAATTAGCAGCCTTCTCGCCATATATCACACTCTAACTCATGTAATAAGTGTTATAATATAATTATAGTTACAGTTGTTTTTGTTTTTCCACTCTACTAGTAGCTAGTTCTGGTTCTATTGGGATCCCCTATTTGCTTTGCACAATACAACTATTTCCTTGGCATGACTGTAAATACACTGCAAGTACAGTCATCATATAAACACTTCAGTTCCAACTTTTAAAACAACATCACCTTTTCAAAGAGGTTTCATCAGATATTACAAACTTGACGGGAAAATATGACTGTTAGCAAGGGTAAGTTTCTATCATTTGATGCTAAAATATTATAAGACAAAAAGTGCATTGTGAAATTAGTGTCAGTGTGACCTCCTTCCCTCCTAATATACTACAGAATGCTCATTTGACAGATGTCACAATGGAGGTACATGCGCTCTTGATGAAAATGGTGTGGGTTACTGCAGATGTAGAGCTGGCTTCACCGGAGACAGATGCTCTGAAGAAGGTACTTTTTCAAACTTATTCCAAGTTTGGAATTTTTTTTTCACTTATATATTTAATGTCAATTTGCAGCAAACTGTCCGATATTAGTAAGTCCTCAGAATGGAATAGTATCGATTTCGGTCTCCTCATCTTCTACAACAGCTACATATACCTGTGACCAACCCTACAACTTAATGGGGAATGCAATCAGAGTGTGCACAAATCAGCAGTGGACTGGCAGTGAACCAACCTGCGTACCAGGTAAGCATTGGTGAATTATTCTGGCATAATATTTTGAGCATAATAGGGTATTTCATAAATACTAGCATATGTTAGCATAGCTAATTAATGGGTGAGTGAGCAAAGCGAGCAAGACACTATCAGGGGTAACTCAATTGAAAGTCGGGATATTTGTTTATATATGTTTGGACGTTATGTAGGTCATTTTTGTACTTTGACCCTGGCGTTTACGTGTTAGTTTTTTGGTCGACCCTGTCCCAAACTTCACTAAACAGAATCCTCTGGTTTATCGATCATTACCCGTATCACCCTGGAAATTGAACTGTTTATCGTTTTGAATTCTTTTGTGGGTTCCATTTCTATTAGAGTTAGTGGCAGTAGTAATTCAATGCGCTCTTTGTCATGGTTACAAGTTGTACGCAACAGTATTTACTTGAAAATTTATTGTCCACTAGACTATCCACGTATAGGTAAGTCTTGTGTAGGTACGTCCAGTTGTGTGAAAGTATTGTGCATTACAGCTTCTACTTAATTAGCTAAAGAATATCACAAAGAAAACGTTTAAATAACGTTTATTGTTTGGCTGTTTTTTTGTTTTGTTTTTTTCAATTTAAACAGTTGCGGCGAGTCGTTACTATGGCATTTAAATCCCTTTACTGTACAAACATAATTTAAAAACTTGCCATTATTTTAAGTAGCCTTGAGTGTTAAAAGTTAAAATCAATCATATAACAATAGTGTAGTTGTAGGCTTGCTTGACATTTGTGGTCAAGCACATCACTAGTATAAGTATGAGCATAATGAGGTAGTTTTTTTTGGCAAAATAAGTCCTATTACTTTAACATTAATCACAATTTGATGGTGATTGGCTTTTGGACTCTTCAAATGAATTTTTTGGATTACAAATACACTCTCTATGATAGCAGACTATAGGTGGCAGGACGCAGGTCCCACTACTTCACCTGGGAGAAAATAGTGAGCAGCTTTGAAAGCATTAACCAAATGTAAAAGTTCTTTTATAACTTGTTCTCAAAATAGCTAGACCAATCTAGGCTGCACACAGTTTGAACATGGGCCATGACCTGCTGTTCCAGACCTGGATTATAAAACTCACAGGCTGATCTTCGAGCTAATGTATTCATTGGGCTAATGTTTTACTTGCACAGATATAATTGGCTATTCTAGTATATACCACACGACCAAAAAGAAAAAAGAAGAAGAATAATTTAAAAAATTTCTGAGAGTCAATTGATATTCAATCAATAGTAAAATACAACAGAGGTCCAATGCAAGGTGGTGACATTAAATAATAGTAACAAATAAACCTTGTTACATCTTCATTGAAAGATAAAAATATCTGGGTTGGGAGTAGAAATGTTAAACCAGATGATTACCTTTTTAACTCATTAGAAATTTTTTCAAACATTTGTTTATTCAGCAAAGTATAACTGTCCTCAACTGCAAGCTCCTCCCAATGGAGCAATAGGAATATCAGTGTCTGGGAATTCTGTCACAGCCCGATATACCTGTAATTTACCATACAAAGTATTGGGAATTCAATTGAGAGTGTGTCAGAGATCTGAGTGGTCCGGTATCATGCCACAGTGTGTAAAAGGTAAGAGGAGGGCCACGAGAAGTGGCACAATTAACTAAGCCAAACTTTGCTTGATTTCATGACACAAACACCACCTGTGTGTTTCCAATTTATTAAATTTTTAATTTAAATATGATAATGAACACATAAAAAACAACATAAATGATATGATTGCTTTTGTTCAATTTTTTAGGCAAACATGTTCGCTTGCACTCCCACCAAATTATTACGTACTTTAGCATATTTTATTTGTTTATTTTGATTAATTAATAATTGCTGCACTATTAGCTATTTTATATACTCCATGTTAATGGTGTAAAAAACAAACTTTCAATTGCCCAGTATCATATAATATAAAAAATTAAAATTATCAAAATATTGAGTTTACATTTTGTTAATTTGATAGACACTAAGGTCAAAGTTTTGAGTGTAAAAGTTTCTTTAGGTGTTTCTCATAAACTGGATGAACCTATACCAAAATATACCTTCATGAGACAAACTCAGACAAAATCATTAAAATTAGTGTCAATATACTGAAATATCATTAAATTAGGTGATACAATAGCACAGGAAACTGTGGTATTTGGGATTAATAACACGAGTGGTGCTTATCTGAATAGCTTAGCTTTCTGTGCTATCATGTTACCGTTGAATTTTAGGTATAAACTTACTCTTAACCCTTTCACTGCCAAGTTTATGACAACCAGTTAGGTAACATGAAAATGTAAAAATATTTTATTTTATTTATTATTTCCTGCACTGGCATTCAGCAAGAGATATATTTTAAAAGCAAGTTCAGACAAAGCTATACGATGCAAAAAAAAAAAAAAAGTTCATTAGTCCATACAAAGAATACCTAAAAATAATATTCGGACTTACCATTACCAATGGTACTAACTGAAACTAGAGTTGCTATGGGGTTCAGACAGAGTACATTATGGATTCTCAGCTTCCGAACCTGTACTATAAAATTTTTTCGGGCGGACAGACAACTCAATGGTTCCAGCAATCATATATTTTTTTTAATTGTAAAAACTAAATACCTGAGGTATCATTTTGATTTTTTTACTACAGGAAGTACTATGTCAGAGCAACGTATGAACAAAAAAAAACGGGAACATTATATTGGATAATCATTTTTTAAAATACGGAGAATTGCTGACCAAATGCTGAATGCCATATGGCGTTTATGGCAGTGAAAGGAGTTAAGTCTTTCTTATTGTGTTTTTTTTTTAATTTTGGGCTGATTTGTGAGAAAACGTTAAGCAGCTTGCTCCACATAGGTGTGCACAAATAATTTTTTTGCTTCCATTGGTTAGTTTTGCAATATGCTGAGTAGTTTACTGAGTGCAGGAATTGGGATTTCATGTTGAAACTACTGGTGAGTGTCCTCTGCATTTTATGAAGACAGCATTTATCATTTTTTTAAATTTTATTGCATGAGCTATATGATACCTGATTTGGTATATGCCAAATAATTTTTTTTTGGTCCACAAATGATATTGTAATTGATAGCTAGTACATTGCAGTGCAGAAGGTTCACACATTCAGTGCGCTTCATATTCATTCAGTAAGCTATTTTCTCTCCCTGTATCTTCCACAATTTATATCCCTGAAATCGCTTACCTTGTCTTTATTCCGTGGAGCTCTCTTGGCCCAATCTAGTAATGCCCTATAGACATCTCCATCATAGCGACCCAGAGTGGAGCACAATGCTCTGTCAGAGAAGTCAAAGGCATCAACCAAAGGCACTGCCTCTTTCCTTACTATCTTAAGAAGATCATATAGCGCTTCTCTTGCTAATGATATTTGGGAAGGTGCCATAAAGTCATCCTAAAGTATTCAGAAATATGAAGTTTATAATGCAGAAAAACAAAATGAGCACACACAGCAAGGATGCTAGAAAGGGCACGAAAATACCATTGCATGTGACAATGGCTACATAACACTGCATAGAATTTAAATCTAAGTGTGACCATGCACAGGAAAATTGGGCACAATGTGGTGCTTGTAAATATCAGGAAAAGATTAATATAATTCTCAAAAATGTATAAGAAACTTATAGATTGAATCGGTTACTCCCTGTATGTTACAACAATTGAAGCTACCACTATACAACTTGGAAAGCTTAATATCTGGCTGCCGATAAACAGGTAAGTGCAAAAAAATTTGATGGGGCTCGCGCTGTGCCCGATTTTCCTGTGCACTGCCACAAAAATATATGTATTCCAGGACATTCTCATCAGCAATTTCTTACTAAAGAAAATTAATTCTCCATGATTTCTACTCATAAAACTATCCTCTAATTATGTAATGTCTCAAAAAAATTGGTCTCATGCTAGTAAGTAAGAATAGGACTAGTAAGGAAGCTATCAATAAGAGAACTGTTGTTAGACTTTAATCATTTTCAGCACGACTAAAAAACCTGAATGCACATGAGTCCATGTGAGTGATACAAAAAACAAGAACAACAATAAAAGAAGGGGCAGGGCATGATAATTATGTTGTGATTTACTTCATAATAGAAATATCCACTCAATTATAAACTCAAATAACTAGAAAAAATAACCCCCTAGAAAAACACCAATTCACCACAAAAAAAAAAAAAAAAAAAAAAAATATAATAATACAATAAAATAAAAGTGTAATAATAATAAAAAATACAAACAAAAAACAAAATTGTAATAATACCGTAGCATTCAAAGTGAGTTTATTATTATTAGATGAAAGTATGAACAGTAAATTTCTAGTATGCAGTATGACACAAGCTTAGTGTCTCAAAGAGAAAAGAAATTAGTAGCAAGGACATTGCTATTTTTCCTCTAAAATGGTACTCACATACAGTATGCATGACATGTTACCATTCCCATCCATCTATGAGGTGATATCCCACAAAATTAAACACATGAATACAGAAATCTCTCACAAACCAACCAACCGTCATGAACTCTCCAGCTTTAGAAATCACTCCATGAGTGGCAAACAAGGCACACAGACAGTTCATCATTGACATATTCACCGGAGATAAACCACTGCCAGCTAAAGACTCTCTGAATGCCTTCAAAGCCATATAGTGACAATGTGCCTACAATAACATTAATAATAGGTAAAAAGTTAAATCTTTTATTTAATACGCCTTACATTGGCAGCATTAATCCAATCACATGTGGAGTCATTCCAAGCCTGTGCATATTTCAGGCCACAAGCCAATCCACTTTGCAGTCTCTCTGATGCAATTTTCACCATCCTGAAATGCAAGTATATGACTAGGGGTAAATAGATTTATTATAACCAATATCATACTGTGTAGCTATCTGTTCTAAAATAATTATGGGACAAAAGATAAAAATTGTTTTAGCCATATGAGAAATTGCTTCTATTTGCCATTATTGCTATAATAAGTGATTGAGTGAGTTGAGAGAGATACAGGTATAATTGATAAGCAAGTGAAGTGAGTGAAGGGAGTCATTGTGTACCTTACATACATAGTGATGTGCTAGAGCACAAAATGACAAGCGAGCCTGTGCACAAACAAAACACTTCAAAAAAATGTATCTGTCCATTTCTAAAGTTCAAGTACGTAGTAGTTGTGACCATACTTTAGCTACATACTTTAGCTAACAAATACAGAACTACTTTATTACCTCAATTTCCTGAGTACTGGTATTTTCTGTAGTCTCTAATAACTACCTGAATTACCAGTAGCGCTTGACAAGCGCACGCACAGCTACTATATAAACGGCCGAGTTTTTGAAATTACATCTGGTAAAGGGTCTCAACACCGTAGTAGTAACATTTCACCGTAACATTTTGGGACTTGGCAAACAATTAAATTTCCTTGAATGATACAGGATCACTAAACCAAAAGATTCTGTTTAGTAGAGGTATGGGAAGGGGTAGACCACGAAGCAAACACAATAACGCGAGGGTCACAGTACAAAATGACTTACGTACGTCCACACATATGTGGTGTGCTTGAGCACAAATATCGAGCAAGCCTTCCTAGTTAGGTTACATAAACTACACTATTGTTACATAATATACTTTAGCTTACTTCATGCAAAACAATTATAGCAGTTAACCATTAATTTTACCAAATAAATACTGAATTACTCTCTTATCTTAATTTCCTGAATTGTGGTAACTTCTGTAGTATCCAATTTAAGCCATTCTGACTACCTCCTGATTTTCAATTGCGTTACCCTGATAGTGTCTCGCTCGCCAATTATATATATATAAACTTGTTCCATTTTTAAAGATAGACTCTTACTTGGCCATTTTGTTAGGTTTGGAACAAATCTTAATATATCTATAATGCTCACAAGGCAAAAAGTTTCCGTTTCTTTGCGTAGAAAAAAAATTGCTTAATAATATAGTCATATTGACATTCTTTTAAAGAAGTAAAGAGATCAAAAGTCAATTGGATCACTCATTCCATTCCACTGTCTGAGATTATATTGGTCATGGCTAGCGAGAGTTAGAAAACATGTGTCATGCCAGAGTAATAGTCAGTAAATACTCTGACTGAGTATACTACCCATTGCCTGAACTAGAATGCCCAAATTATTACCTTAATACCACTAATTGACGGAATGATACACTAAATATTTATTTAATTTTTGCATCTTTGTGACAATGTAAGATAAATTCACCTTTAATCTTTTGCTGAGAATAAGTTCATGAATTATACTAATATACCTGCATGCTCTTTGCTGGTAGATATTTAGCTGTAGTTTTGGATCTGAAAAATCTTTGCTTGATAGTATGTTGCACGGACGTAAGACGAAGTCAGTACCCAGATATGACACATTTGATGGGAGATCAGACGAGAGTTTCTTCAGTGACAACATCTTATTTAGATACCTATAACAAAACAAAATTCAAACAGTATACCATCCACTAGCAAGCCTAGTCACTTAAGTCAAACACATTTTTGACTTGACTATCTCATTAAGACTTTACTGTGTTACAAAAGACTACTCTATTGAGTTAAAGATAACTAGAGAAACTACAGAATTTAGGGGTTTAAATGTCTTTGAGACAAATTTTTCAATTCATTTGTATAATAACATTAACATTAATTTATATCTTGCTCATTTATAACTGTCTCCAAGAATTTACCATGTTTCCTCAAATGCTTTCTCCCTCGAATAAAACACACAATCCAATAGTTTGAAAGAAATATTAGCGATCTCAAATATAGCACGCTTCCCCCCCCCCCCCCCCCCCCCCCCGCAGCCCCCCCCCCCCCCCAACATTTCATGAAATAAAAATAGTATCTTTGTTGACATACATTAAAT
>WLWI01000771.1_pt1 | contig 28316 bp, 16 predicted proteins | sample 6701501 | NCBI WGS metagenome assembly WLWI01 (sample SAMN12718690, study PRJNA515312) | sponge metagenome | isolation source: marine sponge | host: Mycale hentscheli | place: New Zealand: South Island, Marlborough, Capsize Point | collected 2014-11-01 | reverse complement strand
AACATATGTGGATGAGGTGGAAATGGATGACGAAGGAATTGCAGAACTATTCATGGAAGATTCAGTCCTGGCAGATGTAGCAAGTCAGTGTGTACAATTCTTAGGCCACACCCACTTATCCAACTGGGTCTATTGCATTGAATATCCATACTTTTTTTTTTACTTATGGGAAATGGGACACTATTAGATTCGTATATTTATAGGGTTGCTAAAAGCTATTAGAACGAATAATGTGGCAGTGAGTCTAGTGATCATCACGCGGTGCCTGTTTGATTCTTCAATATACAAAGGGAACAGCTGGTTTTATTCTGCCAGAGCTGAGAATAGATCAGTTTGTGTTGCTTGATTACACTAAAAAAAACAGTATCTCTACATGATAACTACAGGTCTTGTTATTAATAATCCGCAGTATGTAATCTCGGTGCTAGCCGATGAAAATGGAAATGATCCAGTATCATCTGATCTGCATGGACTAGTGGAAATATCATAACCAGTAGCGTATCCAAGGGCGGGCCTAGCAGGGCAAAGCCCTGCCAAAATTTACAAGAACCTGCCCAATTTTCAAGAGTAGTTGGGTAAAGGGTCATAACTGCTACGCGCCCAAGGCATTCTCTAGACAGTAACTCTATTTATTCTTCAACCTCCACTTTAATCACTTATCCACACTTGTATTTTCTTTTTGTAAAACAGGTGATAATAGTAATAATAATAACAATAATAATAATTTTGTATTCTTGTTTGTTGTGTGGAAAGAAGAACAGTTGCAGAACGCAACAGGCTATCACTGTCAGCTTTGAAATCTGACTCAGATGTCATTGTCATGAAAATGTAAGGGTGGGCTTTGTTATTTTTTTGACACATATCTTTTTCTTCATAAAATTCATCTTAGTATTTGGATCTTATGAAATTTGAAGTCCTACTAATCGTAAAAGAAACTTGAATCAGATTAAACATGTAATGTTCTAGTGATATAATTAAGATATGCAGAAACATCTTGTCAGATTGATTTGCGAAATAATGTATAAAAACTGTAAAAATTTCTTTATACTATAATTCACACATACTCCAAGTGCATGGACTTATTGTCTTACTTTGTAATAGAAATCCTATGCACCCATTCCTTTGAAGGATAAGAGGTTGTCAACTCAGGACATTCACTAACAACTTGAGTTCTGTTGCCATATGTCAGAAAGGTCCTAAAAATATATTAATTTTCAAAACTAATATGTTTTTAGGACCAGGCACTTCTCTTCGGAATGTTACAGACAGTAGGCAGAGGCTGGGAACAGGTCAAGGCATCCGTCCTCTATCTCAATCTGGAAGACCTCTGTCAGGATTCCTACGACCAGGATCAATGGCTGGACGACCTAAGACCATGGAGCAGGCACTCAGGACCCCTCGTTCCTTGTACACAGCCAGGTGGGTGTACTTAAAACGTAAATACTAGAGTTGCTACAGGACCTGTTGAATGTGAGGGTCATGCATGCATGTGCGCCTTTTTTATGCCATGCTTCTTTGGTATGTATTTAGATTATGTTCCACTGTGAATATATATTAGTTGGACTAGAAGGCTAAAAAAGAATCAGAGCCTGGTGATTCATAATGTTGTTGGACCTCTCCCTTATATTCAGTGTTCTCTAATTTCACCGAATTAATTACCACTGGTTTCAGCAAATTTAACTATTAAATTTTCAGCCTCTAAAATGCCAAATGCATAACTATCATATTAAATAACACGTTTCCCTGTTCTTTCACAATGGAGTCTATATCCTATTAGACTAACAATAAAAGAGTGTGCTCCTCAGCAAATGAAAATTACAGAGTTCCCTTCACCAAAGTTTCAAATTATATAAATACAAAATTTTGTGGGGCATCCGATGGGACGTTTTAAGGTCTTATAGAATACTTACTATTGCTACTGAACTGATGTTTAAACACACAAGGCTCGCTAATAATTTGTAAGATTTAGCTATCATTGTAGAGTATCTTTTTGTGTGTTTATTTCAGGCCAGTGACAACGTCCTCTGGTCGTCATGTACGTTTAGGGACTGCATCAATGATTTCTGAGCCAGACGGACCCTTTGTGGATATTGCCAAACTCAATATGCACAAGTATGCAGAAAAGCCAGCTCTGGCTAAGGTACAGTGTGTGGGGGGTTTGGGATAGTTATGGCAGTACATGGATATTGAGACTAATTGGTTCTCAATACGCCTTTTCCACTTTCCCAGCAGGACTGGAATTAAGTGGGAAGGAGTTCACATGTGGTAGCTTATCAATCAGTTCATAGAGTATACTCTGTGTGTATACAGGCTCTGTTTGAATACATGTTTCATCACGAAAACCACGTCATGATGGTACGTTTAAAATATAGTGTTTAGGTAGGTACAGAATATATGTAGGTAGGTGGGTAGGTATGCACGTACATAGGCATGTATGTAGATGTGTATGTGTGTATGTATGATTGTGTGCAGTGTTATGTGTATATGTTATGTGTGTATGTTATGGGTGATGGGTGGAGACGAAGAAGTTTGATATGATATGATTTAAATGCCTTTACCACTTGTAGGGTGAACATTATAGCTATTGGTTTTACCTTTCTTTGTAAATATAATTCTGATTTCATAATAAAATCTCTCTTACGGTCCCCAAAACGGCTGTTGTTTGTACAAGTACATGGCATTGTCTGGATGTATAATGTGTTAAGCTATGTGTTAGAGCTGGGATACAAGTACATGGCATTGTCTGGATGTATAATGTGGTTAGAGCTGGGACACAGTGTATGTAGCATTGCTACAAGCAAGCAGTAAATTAAGTTAGTAGCCCGTGCTGTGCAGACCACACATACACACTAACAGCTCCCAGCATACCAATGCTATGGACATTGCTAACATGATGCCTTTGTTCATCATCTAAAGATATCTTCCCACATTTTACCAGACTAGTTCATTATAGAGGAGGTTGTCTTTTTACACATTTTTTTGTAAGAATCACTAATCAGTAGTTAATATTCCTGCTCTTCACTTATGTGTGGATGTGTTACTGTTACATCTTGTGAGTGTGTTTATGACAAATATTACACATGGTGGTGTAGCAAGTAGTGTTATGTCATTATTTGGTGATGCGGTGTGAAATTTAGGCTCACCAGCTGGCTGCTCTAGCTACAGAGGCTGCAGAGTACAAGGACTGGTGGTGGAAGATACAACTAGGAAAGTGTTACTACAGGTAAAGCATCCTCAGTAGTTTTAATGAAAATTAGCTACTATATATCACAGCTTAAGTAATTAATCCTGAGACTGAGGATTATTGTACTAGTCATTCTGTCGGTCTGTTTGTCTGTCCACAACCAATTAAAAACAACAACAAATTATGAAATTATCTTTACTGCAACATTTCGTTCTTTATCCTCTGAACATGGTAGGTTAGTTATATTTCACAGCTTCTACATATACCAGAGATGCACCTTTATTCTATTTAGTGAGATAATACAGCATGTGATCAAAACTTCATAGTCCAACTGTATTTCACTCCTTGCAGCATGGCTGTTAAAATCTTTATGGAAATGTACGATTGTTGACACATATGTTGCTTATTAAAGCTGAGTGGGTGGAACAGTTAAAAATTGTATAATAGGTCAAATTAGTCTAAAACCAAATATGTCGAGTTGAGAATGTATTAAATAGTAGCTCAAGTAAGTGTGAATATTTTAGTGTTGGTCTGAACTTTTGTCTTTTATGGCTCATTAATTTTAATTAAGAGCAGGGACAATGTTGGTAGTCAATTAAGCACTAGAACCTTGGCTCAAGTAAGTGTGAGTGAGTGGGTGTGGGTGGGTGTGTGTTGGGTTGTAGGAATGGGTTATTAGAGCCATCTGTTAGGATTTATAACATTACCTGTTTGAACTCTCTGGCTTGTTGGCCTATTAACTTACAAAAATATTATCACGAATAACTAGTGACGTGCTCGACTGCACTGTGATGATAAGCTATTAGCTAGCTTATAGCTAATGAGAATTTGATTTACAACCCCATTGGTATAAAAAAAAATGTCAACACTTTTTTCCTTCCGCTTCACAGTTTTTAGTAAATCAACTTGAGCTTTTTTTAGTGACCAGTCATTTACCCTACTCCCACAATTCCCATTAGGATGCTAGCGCAGCAGGGTGAAGTGGTTGCTTTAGTTTGTTTAGTCTGATAATATTATGTGAGAATTGAGTTTTGTAGTCAAACTTACTTCAAACTTGTATGAAATGATTGGTTTTTGGAGTAAATACTAATTTTCAAGCATGATGTTCTCACTGTACTTTACACAGTTTAATTTTTGTACATGATTTTGGCAATATTTACAGATTAAGAATGACTGAACCTACTGTCATGCCTGTGACTTATTAGTGATGATTCCTACTGTAACTGTACGGTCTGGACCAAAAATAGCATGGGGTCCAGTACTCACTTGAGCTCCATTTCCTAGCTTTTCCAAGGAAAATTTGGACATTGGATTGCACAGCTGAGTAAAAAGAAGTCCTGTACACTTTATTTGTGTCACAAAACTAATTGTAAAATTTGAGAACTTCGTAGATGAAAAAGATCCAAGAATTTCTCCTATAATTTAATAGAGAAGAGGCTGGCAGTTTTAATCTTGATGTAGCTTGTACATTGGTCTGAAGAATTTATATGTACATGTTACATAAGTGTTGGACTGGAGAGTGTCTTACTCATTCCACTCCTTACCAAGTTGTTGACCACATAATTTAGGAAGTAAGTAATGATACCATCTTTTAGCTGGATAATATTGCAGTAATTTCATGCATGGTGTTAGTGTACACTATAAGTTACATCAAGATCAGAACTGCCAGTCTCTCCCTCGGCAAGTCAGCATGTGCCATTATGCTGTGCGGCCATCATCTCTATTAAATTATAGGAGATTCTTGGATCTTTTTCTTTCTTTCTTTCTTTTTTTTTTTTTAACTTGGCTCAATTAGTGTGAGGTATTTGATCAACAATGGTGGATGTGTATTTGCTGGCATGTGTGGACATAGATAGGAACTTAAACTGATATAGGTTTGGCTCATCATGCCCTTTCATGTTGCATGCCATTTCCATTACCCGCCATTAAGGTGGAGCAATTCTTGTGCAAGTCACTTCCATAGCTCCACCCCGACTGCCACTCACCCATCCCTTCTCCATTTGTGTACTTTCATTATAGTTGAATACTCGCCTCATCACACCCAACTTTGAAATGCTACAGGGTGTGGTCTCAGGTTGGGTGGTGGCAAGATGAAATGGGTTTTAATCCAATGGAATAAGTCGGGATATTACCCCTTGAACAAAACATCTTCCAAACGGAAGACTTGGTCTGTATCCACACTGATAAGACACTCAGCCAATAATGCTCTCAATGCTGCATATATTAAAATAGAATATTAGTGAAACTATTACTTTGCCTTCTGAACCATTAATAATGAATTGCACTATTTTGCATTGACGGTGTTATTCATTCTAGCATAAAAGTCAGGCATAGTGATATCTTGCACACAGCATACAGGCTGGAGTCTGCATCCTGGTGGGTGTGCACACTGTGCAAGTGTTCCACGAGTCATTTCAGAGATGTCAGCCTCGTGAGTGCCACAGCCACAGCCACATCATGGGAATTATCAGATATAGCATCATGTTTCTTCTGGGAAATCTGAAGGAATTTATATCTGTTATTTTACACAAGGCCAATCATTCAGAATAATGTGTTTTACTGCAGTGCTATCCTAGATGCATAAATAAATTGAATTTCATTCCTTTCCCATGAAAACTTCTCTTGAATGTTTGCAATTCAAGCATGTTTACAACAAACTGTTGATATCTCCAAAATATCCACATATATCAATTCAAAGTTTGAGCAATAAGTAGTTTTTGTGGACTAAACGTGAGTATATAATGCTATATACGTGTCGCTACCACATAATGTATCACTATAGTACATGCGTTGACTGTAGCAGTCACATGTACATCCACCATGCTATATGTGCTGTACTATAAGTGTTACATGAATCAAGGTGCATTAGACTATGTATTACAGTTGTACATGTGTATTTGTCCATGTGTAAGACTATTAGATTCATTGTATGTATGAAGAGAAAACAAACAGGACATGCCTGAAGTATGAAGGGATGTTTTTGTCGCTGTGTTTTTCAGCTGTAATAGTAATAATGTTGTTGTGGTGCTGCGGGCTTTCTTTACATATATGGGAATAGATTTAGTCGGAAGTTGGTATTGAAAGTCTTCCTGGTGGTTTGACGTCATATGCAGGTATAGATTTCAGCAAAATGTTGGGAATGTAGGAACAAATATTTAGACTGCAGGATTTTATAAGTGACATACCTTAGGTTAGTGTGTAGCATTGAGTTAGTGAACATCTAAAATTAAATTATAAATATTTGAAGGTGATTTCTAATTTTAATTGATCAAATGCTATCAGTATTCTCATTCACTCAGTTTATCACTGGATGATTATGTATAAATGTGTACTCCATTTCCAATTGGTTTTGCTAGACTTGCAGCATTAAAATGAACATTCTGTAGTGCTAAATTTATTAAAAGGATGTGTGTGTGTATGTATGTATGTTGCTGTAGGCTTGGACTGCATCGTGATGCCGAGGCCCAGTTCAAATCTGCTCTGAAGCACTTCAGTACAGTGGACATGTTTCTTTATTTGGGCAAAGTATACGTCAAGTTGGATCAGCCGAACAATGCATTGGACTACTTCAAGAAGGTCAGATGTTGTCACATTTTATTGTAGTATTCTATCAGATGGTACATATTTGTGATTAGGTTATTCCTTACACTTTGTAGCGCCGTATTTAAGATTTGATGTTGCAAAATAAATAATAACAAACAGGATAGCTTTAGTGTCTAGACACCACTCTATCTTTAGAATACTCCCTTCTATTTTATGCTGGGGCATGAGACCTTGTGTCTGTCCCACTGAAAAATCAACACTACTTAGTGGATGCCGCCCTGGTCTTAATTCTTTCAGTGTGGCTTCCTGTAGTCCCCACATTTGACACATCCACTCAACACATTTAGATTTATTGTATTAGCTGTGCCATTGAATATTTTTAATATCCTGAAAGCTTAGTTGTATGGCGCTTTGCCAGCAGCTTTGTGGTAGTTAAAATAGTATATTATTAGCTAAAACATCTGGCACTTTTGAAGCATCCAAGACGCCAGCTTCCATTACTAATCTACAATATTAACTTGTGGTGAGAATAAGGGAATTATGGTTTCGAATGCACTCATTCCAATGTAACTCTGGCAACTTGTGGACTTTCTTTTACCCACAAGTGGTGACAACATTATAATCGCTGGTCAAGTTAAAGCCTTATGAGATATATGTATAAAGAAAATTTGTCTTTAAATACACACATACATGTAGCCATTGATGTGGTTGGTACGTGTTATGGTAGGAGTCAGGAATGGGTTGGATGAGTAGGTAGATGAGTGGATATGAAGGAGTAGCAAGAACAGCGATGCAGCTAATTATTTCGCTTGGTCGATTATCTGACCTGATGCAACATAGAGAGTGTGACTTTGTATTGTCATGTGCTCTGCAAATTAATGACTTCACACGGTCCATCTTATTAATTATATGATTATGTACATGTGTCTGTAATCAACTTAGAAATCATATTTATATCTAGGGCAATAAACATTAGGAATGCAATTTTCAGTATTTAGTTACATTCTGTTGTTGTTGAGTTTCATCAGTGACTATGTAAAGATTGTATTTATTTGCTATATCAAATTGTCGCTCCAGTCTGATAGTCGGGAATGTGTATATGTAGTGGTAGTCACTTGAGTGGGAGGGTTGGGTCACTGAAGGTTAGGGACAATCCAACATCTTTGCCGCTGGAAATACCTTTAACATGTTTGTTGTGACCGCTGGCAACATGTGGAACGGATATAGCCAGAGGGTGGTTATTAGAAAGTATGTGAGGCATGTAGTGTTAGTATGGGCCTGTGAGGTCTGGAGAGTCCAGGGGAAAGAGCTGGGCCTTAATCACACTGGATTGTTTGTGAGGTCCTTTGCAGATGCATGGGGTGGATGGATTCTGTATATGGTGGATCTTCCCAGAGGAAGGAATGTTGTTGTTTGGAAGGAGTGAGTCAAGTCGTCTTATAGTGATCAGTGTGGTAAACTAAATATTTTACAGTGTGATTGTGAGCTATACATGCATTAATAATTTCTCACTAACTATGACACCATTGGATGTCCACTGATTCTTTCCTGTACATGTATGTATGTATATGTATGTATTTATGTATGTATGTGTATGTATGTATGTATGTGTTGTCTTGTATTCTGTGCAGGGCCTAGAGAGATTCACAAACAACACTACTCTACTGCTTGGGATAGCTAGGGTCCATGAGGTGAGATACGCATGCATTGTACACATACACACACACACATACATACATATATACATACATACATACATACATACATACATACATACATTAGCAGAAAATGTGCCATTCCAGAATAATAGCTTTAGGTGCTATTAATGTACCACAATAAAATGGAGCCAATTTTAGCTTCTTGTTGCTTGCATTATCGATGATCCTGTAAATATAATTTTTTCTTGGTATACACTTCACATTGGTATTATAAGGAAACAGCAAACATACATACCCATGGAGTTTTGGTAGTACAATTAGGAAGATTAGTTAGTTCAGTGATGTTTGAAGTGGTATGCGTGCAGCTGCACTAGTTATTTTTACTTTTTATATTATCATTATTATTATTTATTTTATTCTCGTAACTATTTTGCAGTGCAGCTAAATTAATTAAAATTTGTCGTGAGGTCGAACTATCCAATAGTCTGCCATAGAGTAAATGGGTAAATGATAGGAGAAGTACTGTATCCCTCTCATACATGCACACTAGCAATGGCAATAATATTTTATTTTAATTTTATTTTAAACGGTTTAAAACATTTCCTTATTAAATTGAAGTGCTAAATACATTTTCCTGTTCTCGCATTTTCCAATAACCTTTCTTGTATGCCATTTGGACTTGTGTTTCCTTTTAATATGACCATTTCCTTGCCTTCCTTGATTCATACTTGGCCCAAGTTGGTGTTCAAAGTTGTGATGTGAAAGCTGGTTATCAGTATTTTAGGCTCACATTCTGTTGCATCTTGTGAGCATATGGAAGGGGAGTAAGAAAAACTTGTGCTGGTTACAGCCTCTGGCTATTCCTTTGCTATTTCCCTCACTCCCACTTGAACAGCCGGTCATCCTGGAAATACCTGTCCAGTGAACCGTTTCTTGTGTTGAAATCAATCAATGCTTGCTTCCCTTTCCTTTCATCAGAAACCATGTTCATTCATCCAGCCCCAGGCATTTAATTATTGTTATAATTTTAAATTCTAGTTTTGGGTGCATGGTTCTGCTGATTAAATTCACTTCATATTATCAGATGTGCTGGTGATTTTACATAAATGAACATTTTAAAGATTCCCAAGTTAATTTAATTTCTGTTTCGTAGAAGACATGACTCTTTTTCAATAAGTTACTTGAGTGAGCGTATCAGTGGGAGTGAGCATGTCAGTGGGAGTGACCATACAGTGAGTGTTATGCGACCCCAGGACCCCAAGTAGTTGGCAACTATATTAAGTTGCAGGACACCTCAATCCAGATTATGACACATTTATATCACAGTGGAGATCACATGATAGTTTGTGTTTTATTATCTGTGTAACTACACTCCCATTTCACTTCAGACTCTGTGTCCTTACCCCTTTATAGAGCTACGGTTACAATGGTGCAAGTCCTTCGTTCATGTCTGAATGTTGTGAGTTCATATCATGTCATAACCTCAACACTCACTTCTAGTCTTGAGTATTGTGTGTGGTTGACTTGAACCACTCGAACAATTCATGCCCATAATCACACCTATAACATAGACATACCAACGGAGAATTAGCCAATTTATGTTAGGGAATCTTAAGATAGAAATGCAAATGATGGTGCAATGACAAAATAATTGTGCTTTCAATGTCAGCCATTTAAAATATTAGTATATTGGATTGTCAATTGTTATGAGTATTATTTGTCCAAGCATGCCCAATGGCTGGCATCAAATGTTGAACTTGCTGGTTCAGTTGATTTTTAGGGGGTATGGGGAAGTAGTAGTAGGTGTTACAGAGGAGAGTGTAACTATGTTAATAGTCTACCATTCATTCTGTCACCAATAGAATACATACACGTACTTTCTTCTTTGTTGTAATCTACCAGCAATTGATCTTATGACCACATCAATGGTAATATGAGTTGAGCCCTCTTCATTATTACCCCACCTATAAGTATCTATCTGATCTATTGACCTGCATGTACTAGTTAGTCATCATTTACACTTGGCAATTTCTGTTTTGTGTGTATATGTTGTGTGTGCAGGGGCTCCAGGACCTAGACACAGCTGTGAAGTATTACAAAGAGGTGTTGAAGTACGATGCTACGTGTGTGGAGGCTATTGCATGTACAGCTACTCATTTCTTCTACTCTGAGCAGCCAGAGATAGCCCTCCGCTATTACAGGTCAGGTCAGACACTAGTGAGACCAGTTGAGGCGCAGGTTGAAGCCTTGTGTGTAGACAGGCAAGACTGGCACGACATTTGGGGTGCACGGGTGTGGTTGTGTGTGACATTGTGGGGTAGTGTGTGGTGTATAAATAATTGAGACCATTACTGCCAGACTTCACACTTATCCAGCTGTGAGTGAAAGCTGCTGCATTGAGCATATGTATGCACTATTTGTCCCGCCACAACATTAAGTTGTAAATGTCATAGATAGCTAGCTAATATGGCTTGCTATGAATGTTTAGTAATTCTTTCAGTCTATTTAAGTGATAGCTGAGGGTTCATGCTCAACAAGAACCTCTACCGGTGCTTTTCTATTTCTTTTTTCCCTTCTCCATCTGCCAGTCTAATTCAAAATTCCAGGAAAAAATACTTGAATGTAATGATTGGATTGTGAATGCTACTGTGTTTGTGATGCTGGTTACAGTTCACTGGTGCAAGCCCTAGAGGCCCTATGGATATATATTATCCTGGAAAACTCTTTCTGGAGGAAACTTCCAATTAAAATATCTTCCCCTCTGTACCACTCTCTTGAAATTGTTTTCACTTCCAGATCGTATTACAGGATTATTAAATGACTTCTACCATATATGACATTGATTCTTGCTTCAAACTAGTTTTAAGAATATGGCCTGAATGCATTATTGCTATGACAATGTAATGGCTGTAAAGTACACTTTCCGGGAATTTACAATTAGCATGTGTTGAAGTTCCTAGCAAATTTACTGGCTATTCCGTTAAGCGAATGGTTGTTTTTCTCAACATTAGCGACAGAGATCCACCCACTTCCAACTATTTAACTAATATGTGGGAATTTGCTGACTGTGCGATGTGATGTGCTGGTGTTGAAATGTTGAGAATGGGCATCTTGCAGTGATATCACTAGTTCCATGTGTGGTGCATGCAGTCTCTATATCAACACATGTAAGATGGTGGAGGATATTGCCACTCTATTACTAGTATAGAAAGTAGCCATTCGTTTAATGACTGACTGATTTTTCTTCTCATTCATACATTTGCCAGGCGTCTCTTTCAGATGGGAGTGCATACAGCAGAGATCTTCACCAACATGGGACTGTGCTGCTTCTATGCCCAGCATTTGGATATGGCCCTCAGCTGCTTCCAGAGGGGATTGGCAATAGCTCCTGATGATATCCAGGCTGAAATTTGGTACAACATAGGTCATGTGGCACTGGTGAGGACGGGATATAGCATGTGATTAAGTCAAGAGTGTGGGATGTTAGCGTGGGATAAAGTTTTAGAGTGCTGCTATAGGCTAAGTCCTAAAAGGAAAGACGGTAACGTAAACTACGGTGTAGATTGTGCATTGTATTTGAGTGTGTGCGGGAAAATTGTGTGCCATCCGTTCAAGAGCGTGAAGTAATCAAGGCTGTATGATAATCATAATTCAATGAGCAATGAAGTGAAATTCCTAATAAATACAATACATGGATGGGTACATGTTGTGCATTACAAATACAGTTAATTAATGAAATAAAGAGCCATTATTTTATTTCAAGTGATGAATTGAAATGACCACATTCTATGCTTTTTTTTTATGTACTAAATCTAAACTAGCTTACTGATCAATGTCACATTAGATGTTTATTTCTAGAAGTAAGTTTTTTGTGCATAAAAAAGACAAATAAATGAAAACAACTTCGTTTGTTTGTAAACAGTAAGCAACTCAACAAAACATTTTTTTTTTCCAAAAATAAATTTTCAGGTGAAATTAGGGTATATAGTTGTCCATTGATTTAAAAGCATGTTTCAAATTTTGATGGTTATTCAACACAAAGCAATAGATAGTGAGCAAACACTCCATCATTTGAGCTTAGTTACATCACCTAAATTGCATGTACAGCGTACGCATGCACAAATTAAGGACCTTTACAGGCATTATGTTAAAATAGATGACATTTTATATTTTTGAGAGGCATAGTGGCATGATCGAGATAGTGCTATTTGCTAACTGTTACTTGCTGGACTACACAGTCAATGAAACTATAATTCTAGTACAACGTTTCTACCAAGTTTGCTAGTCTTCTTCAGGTACAGAAAATAGCATAATGTGCTATTTAGTCCATCAAGTAACATCTAGTAAATAGGATCATATTTCACAAGTTCAATAATGCTATTGATGTATGATTGGGCCCAGAGTCATCCTTCTCAGATGCTGGTTTGACTGATAAGGTGGATTTACTTGACTTTAAATCTGAGTGAACCAGTAGGAAGAGAATAAATGTGTGATACTTACACTATCTGAAGAAGCTAGCATAACAAGACTTTATTTTATTTTTTCTATTTTCCACTACTGCGACTCCAACACAACACCATTCATACAAAATCTATTCCTGGTAGCACACCAGTGAACAATATAGACCATGCCCTCGAATCCACTGTGCACGATTTTTAGGCTTGAAAAGGGTAGAATGTGTGTGTGTGTGTGTGTAGTGTGTGTGTGTGTGTAGTGTGTATGTGTGTGTGTGTGTGTAGTGTATGTGTGTGTACACGATAGCACATTTCATTTTATGCTGAACAAGTATGATTCACTATCTTAATTGTTGTGTTGTTTCAAATGGCTATTGTTGTTGTTATTATGTTTGTAGAATTATAGTCTCAACTTTTGTTTTGGCAATCTGTTGCCAGATAGCAGACAATCTTTACTATAACCTGGTAACCTTTACTGTAACCTCGTGACCTTTACCAAAATATGACCTACTCAGTTGTTGTTTGCTCGAGTTTCCCACATACGTGTCAACCCCTACTTAACGAATCATCAACCTCTTATCAACAAACACACAGCATTTCCTTCCAACTGTGTATCACTGTGACATGCTCATGCTCTGATGGTTTTTGAGCAGTTTGTTGAGTCAACTCTGATTATTGATGGCACTGGAGTCAGACACATGCACACATGGTGTTGTGTTTGACTTGAAACTCTAGAAATGAAGGATTAATTGAGACTGTGGAGGTCAACAAGTGGGCTCAGAGTGTGGCTCATACTGTTAACTTGTTTGATGTGCTATAAAAAGAGTGGGAGATGAGCATCGTTATAAACCAGTCGGGTCCAAGCAATCGCATACAATATGACTAATAAAATGCTTGTTATTAGTTTCAATGCCACCAAATTCACATTAAGTTGACATTTAGATAGTAAAGCCTGAGTACTTGAGATAGTGTTAGGCTATTTTACTATAGGTACCAAGTTTTTTAGTATTCAAGGAAAGTAATTGCCTTATGAATTAGTAATTATAGTGTATCTATAATTAATTAACTACAGTAGTCTTCATGTTATAACACACGTGATTGCATCAGAAGTAGTAGTAATAGTCATGCTACTACTACTACTACTAATAATAATAATAATAATAGTAATGGCATTATTATTAATATTATTATTATTATTATTATTATTTAAATATTCTTCTGTGACTATTAGACATTAATTGAATACAATATGATAATGCATATTGTTGTAGTAGTTCAACTTAGTAGTTGATGGAAAATATGTGTAGGAGTATCCAATGGTGTGGAATAGTATTTTATCATAGTTTTGCAATTACTTGAGCAATTGACATTAATAGCATATCTGTCAAGGCTGTTCAAGTAGTCTGAAGTTATATGGCTGGCAATGCTAATAATAACAAACAAACAATATTTACTTCTACCTTTCAATGATACCTACAGTAGTCTATACCTTTGCATGTGTTGTGCGTTCTTATCTTATCTTACAGGCAGTGGGAGATTCATCAATGGCATATCGCTGCTTCAAGCTAGCTGTGACCATCAACAATGATCATGCTGAGGCTTACAACAACATTGGTGTGCTGGAGTCAAAGAAGGACAATGGGGAGCAGGTAAGAGAGTAAGGGATGTGTGTGCATGTGTGTTGCATTCAATTAGTTCTGCTATAAAGTTGTTATTAACCCTCAGTGCACATGCACAAGAGGGTTATAGTAGTCATCCTGTCTGTTTGTCTGTCTGTCTATCCGGCACGCTCTGATTTGACAATTAACCGTTGGTTTAGGTATGAACTTACTCAGAACAAAGATTTAGGACCTTTTATTGTGCTTCTCTTATGAAGACAGGGCTTCCATGTTATAGCTTGAGCTATATTGATGCCTGATTAACAGATTGCTTGTTCTTTTGGTCTGAGATTATATTGTAATATGTAGCTAGGTAGTGTTTAGTAGCGCTGAGGATCGCACCTTTAGTGCTTCATATAGTTGGGAGTCCATGATATAGAGAAATGGTAGTACGTGGGCATTGGAAGGTGAATTGAGTGACTAGAACTGGAAAGATGGAGATTGGTGGTAGTGAAGATGGATAGGTTCAGTGAGAGGGTGTGTGTGGGTGTATCCACTCTCAGATAATGTTACAGCTGTGAGCGTCCTACATGGTCGATATGTGACCAGGTTACTTGAGTGTTCTCATTGCTTCAAACTGAAAGAAAATCTGTCAACACCGTCTTTACAGTGTAGGAGCAGACAAAGTCAGCACAGCAGCTATCTGTGCAAAGAACTTTACACTAGTCTATATTTGCATACAACACAGCCTCACATTTTCCTTTGATAGAAAGAAGCCCACTACTTGATAGAGAGAAGCCCACTACTTGATAGTATGAATCTGAAGTAGTTCCCATACGAAGTGACGGTCATTATCTGAATGAATTTACTGTTGTATGAGTTAATTTTATGGTTCAGAATGTATTAGTATAGATTTATTATATTCAATCATTGTGTAGTTCGTCCAGAATTATTTATTCTACCAATATTGCAGCAATTTATTATTTCGACTCTGACCTTTCGCTGTTGTAAATGGTTAACGCAATGAGGATAAACAAGTAGTATGTTTTTTGTTGTATATCAGATGGTGAGCTCCTCAAACTGTATGTAATACATGTATAGTATATTTAATTAATCTTGCTATTGTTCCCAAGGCCACCACAAAGCTAATTAGAGTAGGTGATTAATGGCACCTACTCCACCCCTGAGACCACCTAGCAAGTCAACTGTTCACTAGTAATACCCATTACCTATCCCAAGTGATTGACCAGCACAAGCTGTGTCAATATGCTGTGTCAATATGCTGTGCCTATTTATGCCCGTGTGCATTCCATTGCTTAATGATCCCGTGGCTGCTATGCGATTAATCATCTGAACGTCTGTCACAGGTGGATAAACTGGATGGATTTTTTTCCTGGGTGGTCTTGAGACTATTGGTTAGGGGCTTGCTCAGAATACAAGGCTAGGCCTGAATATAGGTTGAGATGTATGGCTTACAAATGTTTGTATTTCAGGTCATACAAATGTGTTATATTTCATGCTAGTATAAAAATGTGTTGTATTTCAGGCTATGGCATGTTTCCAGTCCAGTAGTCATCTCAGCTCTCAGCTGTACCAGCCTCAGTACAATACTGCCCGCTTAGCAGAGAAGGTGAGTGTTGTATAGGCGCAGGCGGCGCACACACACACACACACTACTGGAGTATAGTTTTTTTCGTAGTATAATGGGCTAAACTTCTCTTCGTATTTTCTTGATTTGACGACATTCTATAAGACATTGTCATCATGCAGTGCTAAGTTTCAGGTTGAAATTAATTACTTATTCATTGCATGTGGCTATTGGCACAGACAATGCAATATTAGACGATTCTCTACATTTCTATTTCAGCTGTGTTAAAAATAGGTTTCTAGTAAAAGCTGTGTTTCATGTTATGCCACACCTAGCCTACTCAGTCCCACCTATCCTTTGTTTATTAACTGTTCCTTTTGAGTTTTGATTGAATAAGTTGGCAGAAAAACGTTTACACTGTGCATTTGTTATAGATTGGACAGCTTCACTCTAGCTTCAAGAATGTGCGTGGTGCACTGAAGGCCAATGCTGAACATACAGAGTCTGCCAACCTCCTCAAAGAATTGGAGCAATACTTCGGTGCTATCTAACACTGCTATCTAACTGGGATGTATGAATGTGATCAGCAAGGATTTATTCCCTTCTATTCTGAATCTAGTTGGGTCTCGGGCAAACCATAGGATATCACTTACCATACAACTGTCATATTTACAAACACCTGCACCCATTCCTATATCAGTGTATTTAAATACATCAGGACACTTTTTATTTTGACATATTCCAGCTTCTGTTGATCCTGTATTAGTGCTAGTTGCTTGATGTCATCATTTGAACACATCTGTAATGTAATTATTAGTCTAGTCTTTCACGAATATTAAGTATGTCACCAAGCTGCAGGAACTTCTGATATGGCTCCCTCCTCCCTCCAAGAAATGCAAATTAACAATACACAGGGGATTATTAACAACACCACACAATGCACCACACTATTGTCTGCCTTCAGGCTAGGTTATTTTGCGTAGAGGAGGTTGTGGGCATGTTTTCTGCTTAGTCTGGCATAGAAGGTAACAACATTCCTGGGAAGCGGAACACTACTTGTGCTGAATTACACTGACTGAAACAATAAAAGTAATAGAAGTAGATAAAACTGATAATATTGCCTGGACACTTGCACAGTAGAATACACTTCATATGAGAAAGAAAACATTCTGACTGATATTAGCTCAATTTACAACCCTAGAAATTTTTTCCTGAACATCTGGAATTACTAAAGGACCCACTCAGCACATCCCTAATCCTCAGTATGCCATACATTATAACAACATATTAAATTTAAAACGTGTAATTAAAATATAAAAAAAACCGACAACCTGATATCGTGGGATATAATAAAATATAAATAGTGGTGGTTTGTGAAATACAAAAGAGAGCAATATAATGGATTGAGTGATAGTTTCAATTGAGAAGGCCATTGTAGTAAATCTATGAAGACAGCGAGAAATAATATACTTCCACAAGGAATGGTAAGCGTATTTATCCAGTGAAGTACTTGTTCCTCTTATTTTGTTCATCGTCGACCGGCAACGGGAAAACTCTCTGAGCTGCTGGAGATGTACCCTGACTCTCGGTGTTCCTGAAACTTGGGAGAAAGGCTCTTTCTAATGATTTGATTGTATGGCGTGTAGATGCTTGGTGCAAGGGGTGTGGTTGGAGGACTAGAGAGGACCGAGGGAGAGCGAGGTAAATCACTAGTCGTACTTTCAGCCACCGAGCTGTGCTTGGAGTGATTAGGAGAAAAGGTGAGATTGGGAGGAGTCTGTAAAATACAGGAGGCTCCAGTCTCAAGAGGTGTTGGAGTGAGTATGCTGCTAGTCACTGAAAAAGCAGGTGAACTTGCTCTTGTTGTGTTGGCAGAAGTTTCCATTTGATGACGTTGGAGCATGTTGTTCTTGAACTGTGTATGGCGATCTGCAAATTGAGAAGTGGCCACTCTGAAGTGGGAACCTCCTCTTTTCCCTTTGCGGCTTCTCATGACGGCCTGAGATTTGGATCGAGAAGAATATGTTGAAACGGAAAGAATGGACTCTGGTGTTTGTCTTGATGGGTCCACCAAACTTTCTTCTTCAAACTTTGACAGTTCCGATGGAGCTATGCTCACGCTGTCTAGCTTGGACAGTTCTGAAGGTGCCATACTTATGCTGTCCATGTCTAAACTCTCCTGTGAAGTTGACCTGAAGAAGTTTGAGGACGGAACACGCAGCTCAGATGAAAAAGAACCGTCTCGTTTGATATCTTCAGATTCACTAACAGAATCTGGTACTTCAGGTGTTTCGCTTTCATCCAATAAAATTTTTGGGCTGTTTCTGAAAGATCTTCTGGCCCTCACGCGATCTACAGAAGATTGCTGGAATCCTGTATCAGAATCAGTCTCATCAGTGCTGATTTTTCGGCAAGAGGCATGGTCAAAGAGAAGGCCGTCATCTGGCATATCAATCTCCTCATCAAAGTCAGTATCAGTAGAAGTAGTAGAATAGGTGTGGAAGTGGCTTGGTCGGCAAGATTGGTCGAAGCCCGAGGGCTTTCTGGACTCCTCTCCGTCTGGACTGGTCCTGATTTTGTGATTAGTTCTCACACTGGAGCGAAGATTGGTTGATGAGTTTTTGGTACTCCCAGCAGATTTTCTGGACCTCACACTGAAGCTCCTTAGCTTGCTCCTCTGGAATCCCAATGGGTTGGAGTCATAGTCATCATCTGATGTACGCTGGCTTTCTCCATCGCTGCCCAGTGGGTGGCTCGGCATGGATCGGTTCTGTGGTGTCGACGTCCTTGGCTTGATGACGTGTTTATGGTTAGGTCGAAAGGAGAGTTGCGTTTTGTGCAATCTGTCGAAATTAGACGGGTACATGTCGGGAGATGTCTGTGACAGACTGGAAGCACCGGTCTACAAACAATAACAAAAACAAATTCATAAATTTATTGTTCTTTTATGAAATATAAATTACATCATTCTTTATCAGTAAATAAATACATAGATGCAATGCTTCCAGTACACATGTGGGAAGGACCATAGGAATCCTATTCTGCTAGCAAAATATGCTAGGTTGTCTCTCTTTTAGGAAATAAAACTTGCTCAGGTGGTGGCAGTTCTCATATTCATGAGTCATTAAGGTGGCTGGAATTCCATGAATAAACTATCTTAGCTGCACTGCACCACACACCTGTCTCATCCCAATATTCAACAGTCCATTAAAAAATGCTTACCGTGGCTGCAGGTGACCAATCATTAGAAGAACTCAATAGGTTACTGGAAGAAAACTTTCTGGGCTCGTCCCAATCTGAGCTTTGTTGTGGGGAGTGCAGTGAACTGCGCCGTGGCATAAGGATATTTTCTTGAGATGAGAACTGTCCTAGTGATCTTGCCGAGGAGAAGCTGCAGCAGCTGGAGGCTCTCTCAGTCTCGTAGTGTACTCTCACACCAGACGGCACAAAGTGATCGTTCACAATGTTCTCTTTCTTAGCAGGATCCATTTCTTTCCAATCACAGTGGTGTTCCTTTTCAACGGATTCTGTTTCCAGTACAATGGATCGAGTCATTGCATTGAGAGACTTGAGATAATCTTGCAAGGCATTATTGACCAGCTTCCTTCTTGCCTGGGACAGATTGCAAGGGCCATCTTTGTTATTTGACCTTGGTCTTGGAAGGGAATTATAGCCTAATAAATAGAAAAATTATTCAGTAAATTTATGACTAGTGAAGAAGTCTATTTCCATGAGCTAGCTGAATTAGCTATTTAGCTGAATTATTTACCTGGAGTTCCAGAGCTTAAACTTCTAGCAGCGGGGAGTCTCCGGTGCTGAGGGGAATGATAAGAAAACCCTGCCACTGCAGTCTTTTGCAGCAGGTCCGCCCGAGGTTGAAATCTCTCAGAAGACATCGTCACTGTACTACTCAGCTAATAGTTAGGTAGCTTAAAAACTCGATCGCTTTTATGTCAGCAACACCCGCGTATAGTATGCGGGGGTGGACCTCTAGGGGGCGTGGTTTGAATGACAATACGACGGTCAAGATGTCTGCCAAGGATAAGGAGGGTTGTCAAGAATTTCCACAAGCGAGCTTCACCATTCCACTTCCCGTACAGATGGAAGAAGTGTCCGCAATGGCTCAGAGTCTTCTAGAGGGCCAACAGGATGTAGGAGAAAGCGCAGAAGGCGACCCTTACGCCAAAGCCGTGCGGTATCTAGAGGAACACCGCATTATTGAAATCCTACAGGTAACTATGGCAACTGTTTACGCTTGTAACTGTGTCATCTTGTGTGTAACTGTTACTGTTGTTGTAGAATCTAACTACTAGAATTGCATTTGAACGACCAGAAAAACCAGTCCAGTTCTTAATGGAAGAAATTGCAAAAATACAAAAAGGAGAACCTCTAAAAGAGCCCAGTAGAAGTAAAGTTTAACTCAAAAGTTCAACTGACCTTTTTAATTTTCAAAACAGCAATTTTCAAACTACACATTAATTACAAAAATAAATCTATTGACAAAACATCTATTAAAAGACTTGACTATAGCAGTTTTAACTGAAGTCCAAAAGCTAGATGCAGTTACGATATGCACCTCCAGGCAAAAATGCTGCAGCAAAACATACAGACACAGATCAAATCAGTTGAGTGGGTGGAATGCAGCACCTACCATGAGTCATCACCTCCAGCAGACAAGAGGTAGCCATCATCATGGGTAAACTTGACACGAGTCACATGAGCTGAGTGACCATAATATTTCTTGTTAGCAGCCTACAACAACAACAAATGTGTCCCATGACACAATACCTCACACTAAATAAATAAATTAAGTAAAGTTAGTTAAAAGTTAGTTAAAATAAACTTATGCATGATTGTACAATAGACTGTTTTAAGTTTCTAGGTCTGATAACAACTGGGAATAATGCAATGACTTACTGATACAATGTCACACTTTATCATTGTTAGTCTCCATTACCAATGAGTACAAACAACTACAGTATTGGATATGTATTATTGCATTATATGGAAGAAAAAAAAAAAGTGACTGGCAAACCAGATATTACCAGTACCAGAATCAACAGAGACTGCTTAAGTTATTGTATCGGGTGTTTAAAAGGTTTTCCCATCTCTACAATCTTCTCCAAATATATGACCAGCTTTTACACTTCCAAAATGAAACCATTTCTCATAAAGATGTAGCACTTCACATAATGGTAAAAGACAACAAGCGGAAGTGAAAAACAATGCCTCTTATTAAGTTGATATTTCTGTGATGGAGTTTGATCAGCGCACATTGGGCTTCATAATTACATTGATATGCAGGAAGTATTGACCTGTATCTTATGATTCCTTCTCACACTCACACAACATCTACGGCAAGACCTATGAAGCTATCAGAATGGTGGATTGTACAATAGGTGTCAAATACTTTTAATACCAATTTTATCTAGTCAGAAAGCTGCCCACAGATAGACTGCAAGGAGCTGAGTAGAAACACCATAGGAGTTATTAATCAGTAGCCAGCTGTGTCATGTAAGATGGTTGATGGTTAATCTGACATGTTCTAGATCATTGCACATGTAACAATGCAGAGCATTCTGCTCTCACCATCAGCTTCCAGTCAACAAAACATCTACAACATAAAACTATAGGGAATTAGCTGCAGGATTGATACCATTCCTCACTGTCAAAAACAATAAGAATAACAAACAAACAATCCTAATTATTTGATAGAGATCACGTGCTTAAAATTGCATGACTAAAAGCAGAAGTTAACTTATATATTCATTGCAGGTTGAAATTTTGAAGCAAAGGTCTACGCAGAGTGGGGCTGCCAATTGGCCAGTCAATTACCTGACAAGCAGTTCTCACAAGCATAAAACTGTGCTGCCCTTCCCAGAAAAAATGTCACTTCATATAATAAGTGTGTGTGTGTGTGTATGTGTGTGCTAAGAAACCCTTGTCTGACTTTACACCAGCACTCCATAACTCGTACTATACTCACAAATTTCTCTTTGATGGGGAAGTGGTCGAACAGCTTCACACATCCAAAGTTGTCGCCGGTAACTACTGCGTCACCACTGTAACTCAGGTCAGCAGTGTTCACATCTGCCTTGTCAGCATTCTTAGGCCAAATGCCGAGCACCTCATTACCAAGAACACTGAAATAAAATACAACGAAGAGGAGGAATGAGGGAGACAGGAATTATTAAATGAACATTATTATATATATATTCCACGCTAGATATCTTCACAATGGGTGACCGTTGTAGTGATCATGCTCACGGGTCACATAGTGTTATCTCACGGCTGTATTGGGCAAGCTCATTACCCTAGTAGTTATAGCAACAGGCCCAGCTTACCTGTTTTCTGGGTTTTTACAGCTAACCTAGCTAACCTTTCTCCAGTGGAGTGGGGAGCCCCTAGAGAGTTTTACCACCAACTTTACACGTGAGTTACCAACAGACTTTCAGTGAAGATATCTAGCATGGAATAAACCACTTATTACACTCATCAGAGTGATATGGCTAGATATTTTCACTCTATGGCTTTATTTTCACTGCCTCTGGCTTGTGAAAATAAATTAGCCTGCTCATGAAACATTTCGCCATATCACACTCTGACTCATGTAATAAGTACTATATATATATATATAATAGAATGTGTCACATTTTTGGAAATTGTTGAGGCCAACTATAAACTGAATTTTAACTATTTCTCCAAGCCATGTTTCGGGCATGGGCACCTCCCATAAGCCAAACACATTTGATCTTCATTCAAACTAGAATTTATCAGCAGATCTCTTCAAGGATAATTTATTATCTATTCAACTAGGAGTTTATCAGCACATCTCTTCAAGGATCATTGTTAATGTCTTCATTCAAACTAGAATTTATCAGCACATCTCTTCAAGGATCATTGTTATGGCTATCAACAACTGGAATGCCATCCATACCTCGCTTGCCAAGAATAATGGAACAACAAAGGCAAGTCTAAACAATTCCGCACAGAGGGTTTGTAATACATACCACAAATACCAGAACAATTGATGGAAACCATACGGCCATGGATAGAAACCAAAAAAATATCTCATTGCCTTCACCTAATATACAAAATTGCAGCTTATAAGTAATTATTGATTACCAAGTCCAAGTAGCCCAGACTATTTTGTCCTCCTGAGCTTTTTCTGTGAGCTGTCTTCCAGTAGATGAGCAGAACACCAGACGCTGGTAAGAACTGGTGTTTATCTACAAACAAATAAAATGTGTGCAATAAAATCAAGACTCAAACTAGGTGATGGCAGTATTTGTGATTTAACAAACCTTGGGTTAAAATAGTCGTAATCAGAACAGTGAATTCCTAGTAGCCATTGGGTGGGGGCTATCAATTTACAGAACAAAGCTTATCAGGATTACAAGGACCCATTCTTACACACAAGGAAAAACGGGCAGTTAACGCCTGATAGCGAGTGACCTTGTGTCATAAATTAGGTGTTATCTTTGAAAGAGATTCCACAATTACATGAGACCTGGGAAATATGGGGACTATGAAACTAGCAGGATATTTTTGAGACCACCTGTGCTTAATGGAGTTCCCAGAGTGGTGTATTGGAGGGTGGAGGGTTTGGAGCATGCGTGAGGTCAGTGCAGCTCATGCAAGATAGCGATAGATTTCAATTCCTTTTATTGAATAAAATGGGAAATGCTGTTGACTTGACATTATGTCATTATAGAGCACACTGATTGGGCCATTTAAATATCACTTAACAAAGCTTGAAACTATAAAAAGGCACACACTCAGACAAATTATATGGCTTGGAAGACATAAAAGAGATTCCAAACTATTCATTTAAAAAAGCAATTGACAGCACAACACCTCTGTGGAATCACACACACAACCAGAGAAAGTTTACCTATTCTATTAATCAATCAACCCTGCATGACTTGATGTAAATATCTTTATCAGCAGAAGACATATTATTCCAGAACACGCATGTGTATATTGCTGATCCAAGGAAACATGATGGGAATAGTAACCTAGCAACTTTACCCAGGGCACTTTCTGTAATATAAAGTCTAGACTGCCATTACGTACCACCTCTACCAGCCACAATAGTAAGAAGTCTGTGAGCAAACAATAAGATCATTGTTGGAAAATTTAAACAACTTATTATCGAAACATTCACCTTCCAGACAAAATGAATGATCGCACTCAATGGTCTTGGATGGAACTCGATTCATGTTACATTATACTGTACCTTCTGGTAAAGAAATGAGAATAAAGCCACTGCATATCAACCCATACGTGTTGTCATTTAATTAACATGCTAACAATGTCATTGTCAAGGCAATAATCTGGCAACTGGAGATACTTAATTTCCTAATTAGCCAACCGCCCTCACTTCTAACCAGCATTCATCATATGAAATTTGATTCACAAATTCTGGCAAAGCATATCTTCTGGAAAAGTAAACACCAGCAAATCCGTATAAACACCCACAAAACATCGACAAAACAGACTATCCATCCTCAGTAGTGCACCCAGCATATTCCAGAAGAAAAACACCCGGCAAATTCCCACCAAGGACACATGCCAAGCAAGCCTTGGATCAATTGGCATGCTATCTATAGGAAATCCCCCACAAGAACATCAGTAGTCCAGAATGAAATAGACTTTGTAGCTTGACAGGTGGGTAAAGCCATTATTTAATAACATGCACATTCGCATGCTAGTACAGTTATGAGTCACCTGAAATATTCAAACAATGAATCTCTCCTGAGAAAGGCAAACAAACGCTATGAACACTTGCACCCAATAAAGGCGTGCACTGGGCCATAGTTGCTGTACCACTGTTGACATGACGCTCCTGCCACACACCGACTCAGTTTATACTATATGTCTGAGGAATTTTAACTTAAACACCTCGCTCAATTAGCACCAATTAGCCGAATAAACCATTCCAACACAATAGAGATCATCTGTATCTTTCTCAACAAGTTTCCTCTGGAAAATGCACAACAAAAGATAAAATAATAAATAAAATAATAGCAAGATTCCATTGGTATTGATCTTCTTAATTCTGTTTTGATTGGTGGTAAATTTTCCGTTTGCTTCAATAAATTAGTGTGAACATTGTTATCAAGCTAGTAGCTATAATATTGAATACAGAAAAAAGGGCTAATCTAACCAACACATATTTTTTTCTTTCTTGTGATTACAAACACCACTTAGAGTATGTATACCTTCATTAGTGGTTGGTAATAGTTTTAGTAGAAAATAATAAATATTCCATCTCTTACGATATTGCAGAGCAACCTTTACCTGCAAATAGGAAGCATCATGTGACCAGTCCAAGTGGGTCACCTGACTAGGGATACCTCTACAGTATCCAGTTCTAACCAGATCAGAAACTGAGTAGATATCCACACAGGCATCATCTGAGCCTACAGCAACACTGGATCCGTCTGGACTGAACCTACACACCAAACAAACACCCAAGCAACACATGTTCTACAAGCATGACACATGTCTACCCAACACAACACATGTTTAACCACTTGCTACGAAACGGTACAAGAGAATGCCTCTTGTGTAACATGTTGTAACAATCCCCAAAACTCGGGAGTCGGACCTGACAACTGAATGCTTACCAGCCTACAGGATGTATTGTACAACAACAGAATTGCCAGTGTCCTTGTACTCCACTCAGTTCCACTCAAATAGAGTTTATAGCCACCAGACAGTGGCCATGTTGACACTTAGTAACAACAAAATGTTAGCTGTTCCTATCAAAGCATTGACAGCATATGCCAGTTGGCTGTTCCAACTGACTCTTCTATACCCTTACCAAATTTCAAACAGTGAGAGAAGCTTTGAATTTGTAACTAGTATTGCAGTACTTAATTATTCCTACGGCATTTTTTTTTCTTGCTCACAGAGTTCAATAGAATACTACAACCACACCCACCATTATATTAACATAATTAAAAAAAATCATCATATTAATGCACGATAAATGTGAGCATCATTGTTACTTTCAGTTTTACCTGACCACTTGCAGTGTCTTACTCCTGTCCCTCTTCTTATTGACTACTGACATGTCTGAGGTAGACAGGAGGACAAACTGGCCATTGGTCTGGCCCACAACTGCCAGCTGCCCGTCTGGGGAGATGTCTGCCGAGCGAGCACTGAATGCCAACTTAGCTCGACACACACTCGTCTACACCACATACAACACAAACAGTGAGTGTACAGCATAGAGCTCATGAAGAAATCAGAAGGAAAGAATAAACACTTGGAATTTGTGAAAGTAATGTGCTCAGAATAGACAAGCTTGAATTGTTACAAACTGAAAATATCACTAGTGCAGTGTGCTTATGTTTATCAACTAAAAGAAGGATCTCATTTTTATTCTGATCTTTAATCTTTTCAGACTTATCACTAGCATGTGTTGCTGTCAAAGCCTCAAAGATTCCTTATAGGCTGCAACTCTAAAGATATGGTCAAGTCATTAATCAGAACTTCCAAATACAACTGTACCCACTAGTGACCACCCACACAAAACTGCGAGCTTTGCTTTCTTAATGCAATATATATAAATACACAATTAATTAGTGCATTATTAATTCTAAGGTTACGCAATTTATATAAGGTCTGCTCTAGGTAATTGTGTACTACAGGGGCAGCAAACTGGAGAGATGTGTGTCTGTGAAGGAGAGAGTTAATGAAGTGATTATTGTGTGCCAGATGTAGACAACAATGGCGGATTAGACAAATGACATGGTCTTGACAATGTTAGTTGTCTCTAGCTGAGGCAGTAATTTAATCTTCATGGAGATTATCCAAGGTTACTTAGTTAGGACTGCCCATTGGTTAGTGTCAACATGAATGTCTTCTTGGGCTTCCTTTGGTTTAAAGTACACAGTAATAATTCCTGGCTCACTGCCTTTCCTAAATAGATCAATTTGCAGTGATTGGAATCACAGCTATAAACATGACATGTAATGTACCTCGTGCTGTTGTGAGTGCTAGGACTCTATACAGCTGCTGCAACACCACATATCTGTTAATAGAATACGACCTAATATTTCAATTTATTGCTGCTCTGTTACTTCTAGTTATTACCCTAGCTTAACCTACTCTACTCACCCAAAACACACACACACACACACAATACACACGCACAGCTAAATGAAAAATCCAGGATTCACCATATCCACAATTGCAGCCATGATAATAGCACTGAACTATGCCTCTTGCAATATCAACATTACTCAGTCCATAGTACAATACTGTACCATTACTAAATTATAACTTGTTGCTAGTCCAAGTTAAATTATAAAGCACCATTATCTTTACAATTACTTGGAAAAACAAAAACAAAACAAAAAACACTTTAAACCTAACAAACTTTCTACAACTATTTCCGCAGTGTTAATATCTTTCTTATTCCTTTGTGGCTGTTATGTTTGTCAGATAAGGATTTGTTGTCCAGGATGGGGAATGTGAGAGTGCCATCAAATTTCAATCACTACTCAATTAAATACCACTGTACAATTATAAACAATATATTTAGGCGGTCTTGTTTGAGAGGTCTCTTTATTGAACTGAAAAACAGTAATGAGTTTGAAATTGTTTTATGAGACAAATATTGTTTGGAACCTTAAATTGGAATATCAAGCACAAGACAATGGCACGCGCTGTCTTATTTATAGTTCAGAGAGCACAAGCTAGTGGCCTAGTTATGACAGTCATGCACGCTATTATGCTATTTTTAGTGTGTTATTAGTGTTTTGTTTTCAATCTCTCAAACATTTTATAATTGAATTCTTGCCGCATCTGAACTCCATGTTAGCTTACACTTTCACCTCTCATTTTCTATCAGCACTGGGTTTGGATATTTAATTGAGATGAGGTCAAATAGTCGATGGCTCACATCATGACTGATCAGAGCAGAATTCACCAGATGACCAGAAACTTTCCCTTAGAAAGTCACACACTCACATACTAAACTGAATTTGTCTGGCATCAGTTGTGATTGATGAGCTAGAGAGAAGCTAGAGATGCCTAGCTAAGGGGTGCCTAGCTAAGGGGTGCCTAGCTAAGGGGTGCCTAGCTAAGGGGTGCCTAGCTAAGGGGTGCCTAGCTAAGGGGTGCATAGCTAAGGGGTGCATAGCTAAGGGGTGCATAGCTAAGGGGTGCCTAGCTAAGGGGTGCCTAGCTAAGGGGTGCATAGCTAAGGTGTGCCTAGCTAAGGGGTGCATAGCTAAGGGGTGCCTAGCTAAGGGGTGCGTGCCTAGCTAAGGTGTG
>WLWI01000770.1_pt1 | contig 28318 bp, 26 predicted proteins | sample 6701501 | NCBI WGS metagenome assembly WLWI01 (sample SAMN12718690, study PRJNA515312) | sponge metagenome | isolation source: marine sponge | host: Mycale hentscheli | place: New Zealand: South Island, Marlborough, Capsize Point | collected 2014-11-01 | reverse complement strand
TGCTGCTTATGCCGCTTCAAAGTTTGCCATTGAGGCGTTCTCGGATGTGCTTGCGCAGGAGATGTTGGCCTTCGGTGTGCGTGTTTATCTGGTCAAGCCGGGAATTATTAGTACATCTATGACAACGACAGATTTTCCTGAGCCAAAAGCGGATAGCGTTTATCCAATGGGTCGTCGCGTGAAGGCATTGTTTAAATTTGCGGGGCAGGGCGAAGCACCAGTCTCACTGGTGAGTGAGAAGCTACTCAGTCTAGTCCAGGGCAACGATCCCCAATTGCGCCATCCAGTGGGTCCAGATGCAGAGAATACATTGCAATATCGCGCCAATGCTGATGATGAACGTTTCACCTCTACATGGGGAGCCGCAACGGACGAAGAATTTCTGCAGAAGGTGCAGGAAGATATGATGATCGACCTCGGCCCATTTATGAAATAGAGATTAACTATGCTGCAACAATTTAAACTTCACGAACGGCAACACTGGATCTTTGATATGGATGGTACCTTGACCGTTAGTGTGCATGATTTCGAATTCGTAAGGAATGAACTCGGTCTTGATGCCGGGGTACCGATCCTGGAAACGCTTAATGCGATGCCGGAGGAACAGTCGGCACCATTGTGGGAGCGGCTAAACGAAATAGAATTTCACTATGCCGGAAAGGCGAAGGTGATGGAGGGCAGTCGGGCCTTTCTGGAAAAATTGGCTGCACGTGGAGCGCGATTAGGGATTTTTACGCGTAATGTTATGCCCGTTGTGTTGGAAACCATAAAAGCTTGCAAGATCGATCACCTGTTTGATCTTGAACATATCGTTGATCGAGATACCTGTAAGCCTAAACCCTCTCCCGAGGGCATTCATCATTTGCTTGGCTTATGGCAGGCGGATGCCGATGATGCTGTGATGGTAGGCGACTATCTGTATGACCTTCAATCAGGAACTGATGCCGGCGTGACCACTATTCATCTTGATAGTCGGCGCGATACAAGTTGGCCGGAGTACACGGATATTTATGTCCGGGGTTTTTCTGAGATTGAAGATTTTGTCGGCTGAGATTAGCCTGAGGAAAGACACAATTCGCCCATATTATCGATACCGAACTCAGCCCCTGTTTGGGTTAAGGGGGATAACCCGCTAGAGCCTGGGGCTGTGCCCGGTATCCTAACTCTTAGTTTTACTTTTTAACAAATTCCATCAGGCTTGAATGTGAAAACAGGTAGTCCTGGCCTGAAAGCGGGTTGTGGCAACTAGCACAGTCGAGTTTGTTTTCTTTTACAGTGCCGTCTGTATTGTAGATTGCAAAACCCCAGTCGCTTGAACGTAAGCCAGCATCATAGTCTGCGCCCCAGTCTGAACGCTTTTCCATTACTGCTATTGCCGCAAATTTTCCCTTCTCAAATACGCCGTCTGCGTCAGTCATCGCCTTGCCATTCTCATCCGGTTTGGTTTTGTATATCTCCATGACGATGGTCGAGCCATCGGCGAGGGTGCCGCTGGAAGCTGAGTCAATGGCCTTTTTGTTGGCATAAAGTACAGCAAGCTGCTTACCATTGCCGCGATTGCGGGTGTCGTACTTGCTGTAGTCTGTCAAATAGCCAGCTGGTAATTTCACTTGCTCAGGATTGCCATCGGCAATGGCGAATACACTGATACATAAGATGCTCAGGCCGGTCAGTATCTTTCTCATAGCTCCTCCTCTTTATTATTGATAGCGACATAACTATTTCGTGCACGAAATAATATGATTGCCAGTATAGTGAAGATAAAATAAGATAACAACTAATTAGTGTACGAAATAGTTTAATCAGATCGAGGAAGGTATGGGCCCAAAGCTAAATGAACAGGTGTGTTACAGCCTCTATTCAACTTCAAGAGCGATAACACAGGCTTATAAGTCCTTGTTGGAGCCTCTTAATTTAACCTATCCCCAATACGTTGTGATGATGGCCTTGTGGGAAGAAGATGGGCTGATAATTAGTAAGATCGCAGATTTTACAGGTATCGGTAACGCCACACTCAGCCCTTTATTGAAAAGATTGGAGGCGAATGGCTATATCGAGAGGTGTTCGCAAGGTAATGATGAAAGACAAAAACTCGTGGCCCTGACAAGTGCTGGTCGAGCCCTGGGTAAAAAGGCACAGAAGGCCAGTGAGCTGGCTTTATGTGCGACTGGTTTGAGTGACAGGGAGGCAAGGAAATTAATGTCGCTTTGTGATTCGATAAAAAAGGAATTGAGTTCTGATTAATATAAAAGGTAATTGTATTTAGGGAAACTCTGATTAAGTCCAAATATTCAATAAGCCGTCATTCTGGTATTCACCAGCATGACGACGAAGGCACTTGTTCAGAGGTTCCAGTATGATGATGTTCGCTTTAGTGTGTTTTATTTGACTGGACCTCGGTACCCCCTTGAGGGGTGTACTGGCAGTCGCCAGTATGACGAAATTGGAGGAATGAAAATTATGCGATTGGTGTCATGGAATGTAAATGGTATTCGTGCGGTGATGAAGAAGGAGTTTCCGGCTTCATTAAAAGGAATGAAGACAGATGTTTTGTGTCTGCAGGAGACCAAGGCTCAGGACGATCAGGTGTTGGAAGCACTTGATGGTATTGATGGTTATCACATTTATACAAATTCAGCCGTAAAGAAGGGCTATTCCGGTACCGCCATACTGACAAAAAAGGAGCCTCTGGACGTTCGTTATGACCTGGGTATTAAGGAGCATGACCAGGAAGGCCGTGTCATTGCGGCGGAGTTTGATGATTATATTCTGGTTACTGTTTACACACCCAACTCTGGCAGCGAGTTAAAGCGACTTGACTATAGACAAACATGGGATGCCGCTTTTTTAAAATATATGAAGAAGCTACAAAAACAAAAACCCGTCATTGTCTGTGGCGATTTGAATGTTGCGCACAATGATATCGATTTGGCACGACCGAAACCCAACTACAATAAGAGTGCCGGTTATATGCAGGAAGAGATCGATGGCATGGATAATATCGTCGCGGCCGATTTTATAGATAGCTTTCGATATAAAAAACCAGACGAGGTTAAGTATAGCTGGTGGAGTTACCGCGCCGGTGCGCGCGCAAAGAATGTCGGATGGAGGATAGATTATTTTGTGATCTCACCTTCGCTCGCGGACCGGGTGAAAAATGTAGATATATTGAACGATGTGATGGGTTCAGATCACTGTCCGGTTTTGCTGGATTTAAAATAGCTGGCGGAATCGCCTTTGCGAGCATTTTTGATTGATTATGGCTGACTTTCAGCGTACAAATAGGCATTAGTAGCAACATAATTTCAATTAAGTACATGGGGAATGAGATGACAAAATTAAAATTACTTGGCCTGTCAATAGTATTGACCCTGGCCGGTTGTGGTGGCGACGATAAAGGCTCTGCTGCTTCAAATGATGCAGTGGAAACCAAGGCCGCGTCCGTAAGTGAATCAGCCGAAAAAGCAGTGACAGAAATGAGTGCTGAAATGGCCAAAGCGGCAGATCACGATGTGCAACAGATGCGACCGTCGATGGATGAAGAAGCGGCTGAAGAATCAGCGGATATGATGGATGAAGCTATGGAGATGGCAAAAGGTGCTGCTATGGAATATGTCGATGAAAACAAGGACGAGATGATGGACATGGCGAAGGAAAAGGCATCAGACATGGTCATGGAAAACAAGGATGAAATGATGGATATGGCTAAAGAAAAAGCGAAGGAACTAATGAAGGATAGTATGTAAGGAACTACAGTTAATACCGATGGCGGGCCGGTTCTCGGCCTGCCATCAATCAAGACAACTAATCACCTTGTCTGGCTCTTAATCCAGTCGCCATATAGTCAAACCGAACACCCTCCACATATTTGTTTCTATCAGCATCCACTAAGTAATTGTTTTAAATGGGTTCTGGCCCGCGCAAGAATGACGGCTTATTGAATATTTGGGCTTAATCAGCGTTAGCCTAAATTTAATCAGGTAAATGCCGATGAATTAGTATCCCTCCAGGAAAGAAAGGAAATGGAATGAAACCCACCGACCAGACTTTGGTTGAACAAATGCGAATTTCGGATTTGGAAATTGCGAATCGCAAAGCCTTGCTCAATTTCAATCAAAAAGACATTGATATTATTCAAACCTGTAGACCTTATGTTGAAGCAGATCTGAATGAGATCGTTGAAGAGTTTTACAACAACCAAACCGAGATAAACGAAGTAGTGCTGTTAATAGGTGATGCCGATACCATGAACCGCCTGCGAACTGCACAGCGGAATTATATTCTGGATTTATTTGGCGGTGTATATGATGTTGAATATGTCAATCGGCGATTACGTATTGGACTGGTTCACAAGCGTATTGGTGTAGAGCCAAAATTGTATTTATCAGCGACTAGGATACTGCTTGAAATAATCATACGTTCGATACTCAGTCATTTAAAGGACGGCGAAAAAATCGAAGAAATTTATGCAGCTTTAGATAAGCTCATATTTTTCGATGTGACACTGGTTTTTGATACATACATCAGCAGCATGATGTCTCAGATCGAAACTGGTAAGCAAAACCTTGAATCTTATGCACAGGGTCTTGAAGCCAAGATTGCCGAACGCACCAAAGAGCTGGAAGAGCTTACCCGCAAGGATGCTCTGACTGATTTAAATAACTTAAGAGTACTACGGGAAAAATTACAGCATGACATGAAGTATAACGAGCGAAGTGGCTTGCCATTGTCGCTTGTCTATTTTGATGTAGATAGTTTCAAGACAATTAATGATGAGAAGGGACATCAGCACGGCGACACTGTTTTGCAGGCGATTGGAAAAGTATTAATGTCTGTCTCAAGAGAAATTGATACACCTTGTCGTTATGGTGGCGACGAATTTTGTGTTGTCTTGCCCGGTGCAGATATATCTGCAGCAGAAAACTATTGCGAGCGTCTGGTAGAAGCTCTCCACCAGGAAAGTCCAGGTGTCACAGTTAGTATTGGTGTATCTCAGGCGGGACCGGCAAATTTTGTTTCCATGGAGCAGCTAATTAAAACTGCTGACAGGAACATGTACAAAGCGAAAAGAACAGAGGGAATTCATATAGTGGCCAGTATCGAAGAAGATAACGTGGCAGAACTGGCAAAAAAATCTGCCTAGCTCAGGCCTTTTCTTTTTCTTCTTCGTTTGCTTCCTCACTTACAGTTTTTCTTACATTCACCTTTGATTCGCCAAGTAGAAACTCAAGACCCTTTTTCTCACAACTCGCAATAATAAAAATATTTTCATCGCTCACAGGAAGACTATTTTCTTCAAGTACTTTAGTTGCTTTGGGTATGCCTGGTTCGGGCAGGTCCAGGGGATCGCCATCAAAGACGGGTTTCTTGCGTTGCTTTTCTGCCTTTTTTATCAATTCTGGATCAGCCGGAACTGGTGTCCTACCAAAATAACCCAATATCATGTCTCCATAATCCGGGGTGATTCTTTTCCATTGACCCATGGCGACATTGGCATAGGCCTGCTGGAAATAGAATTGAGAAACCGGTGTTACCGATGTGCCGAAGCCACCACGACGGACGACTTCGGGCATTTCTTTTAAGACCTTTGGGAATAGATGCAGTGTGTTGATGTCACGCATCATCATGGTGTTAGCAGTGAGGGCACCGCCGGGCATGGGTGCAATTGCAACGACCGGTGTTACCTGTTTTGCTTCCGGTGGTACATAGTAATCTTTCATGCAGTCCTCAAATACATCGCAGGCTACCAGGACTTTTTCATAATCTAAATCAAGACTGTAATCAGTGCCTTTCAAAGCATGCCACATGCTGATGATATCCGGCTGCGAAGTACCACCCGAGACAGGGCTTTTTGCCAGGTCAATACCATCCGCGCCAGCCTCAATAGCAGCCATATAAGAAGGGATGCCACAACCGACAGTGTCATGCGTATGTAGTCGAATGTGAGTATCGGCCGGGAGCATTTTTCTTGCACCTTTTATGGTGTTAAAAATTTTCCTCGGATTCGATGTGCCGGTAGCATCTTTAAAGCACAAAGAATCGAAAGGAACTTCTAGATCCAGGATAGTTTTTAATCTGTCCAGGTAAAACTCTGGTGTGTGCGCGCCTTCGCAGCCCGGTGGCAGATCCATTATGGCAATAACAATTTCATGATTTAGGCCATGGTGCTTGATGCGTTCTGCGGAGTATTGCAGGTTTCTAATATCATTGAGTGCATCAAAATTTCTGATGGTGCTGATGCCATGTTTCTTGAACATCTTGGCATGCAGGTCAATGATGTCGCGTGGCTGCTGGCTCAAGGCAACAACATTGATACCTCTTGCGAGTGTTTGCAGGTTGGCATCCGGACCGGCTTTCTCTCGAAAGGCATCCATCATGTCAAATGCAGATTCGTTACAATAGAAAAACAGGCTTTGAAAACGCGCTCCACCACCGGCTTCAAAATGTGTAATACCGGCCTCAACACTGGCTTCGAGTGCGGGTAGAAAATCCTCTGTTAGAACGCGTGCGCCATACACAGACTGGAAGCCATCTCGGAACGAGGTGTCCATCACTTTAATAACTTTACTCAACGAAACATCTCCTCTGCTTTCTTTGAATTTATCATCACTATTTTTAGTATCTTTCGCATCAATATCACTGCGCAGTTTGCCGCAGGAGCCTTGCGTAAACAAAGTACCCCTTAATCATCAAGATGTTACGGGATTTCCAAACTGGAGATAATGACAGAGAACACATTGTATTACGGATTCCCGCGAGGGCGCTACTTTTAGACGAGGAAAGATCACATGGAGCTTAAGGCTATCGACCTAAAATTAAATGGCTTTGCTGATTAGCAGCACGCTATTCTAGTCTTTTTATCATTTTATTCTTAACTTTAATTATGAATAATTTAAGACCGGTATCCCTTGCGGAACTACATGCCGCCGCGAAGCGGATTGCGCCTGTGATTAATCGAACTCCCTTATTCAAACTAAATGTAAGCGATTCGCCTGCTGAAATTTATTTGAAAATGGAAAACTTACAAGCCATTGGTTCATTTAAAATCCGGCCGGCAGCAAGCGCGATCCTGAACGTACCGAGAGATCAAATTGCCGATGGAGTGTATACCGCCAGCTCTGGGAATATGGCACAAGGTGTTGCCTACGCAGCAAGAGAGCTGGGTATAGAGGCGACGGTATTGCTACCAGAAAATGCGGCGGCGAATAAAGTCGCTGCATTGGAAAGACTGGGTGCAACAATTCGTTTTATGCCAGATGATGAATGGTGGCAAGTCCTGAAGGATTATGGTCACGCTGATATTAAGGGTCGCTTTATTCACCCGGTAGCCGATCAGGATGTGTTGGCAGGCGATGCGACTGTAGGACTGGAAATATTTGAAGACCTGCCTGATGTAGATACCGTGTTGGTACCTTATGGCGGTGGTGGCTTGAGTTGTGGTGTCGCATCTGCGTTCAGGGCCCTCGACAGCAAAGCAAAGGTATTCGGTGCTGAGTCTTCCCACTGTGCGCCTTTGGATGCGGCCTTCAAGGCAGGTGAACCCCAGAATTTAGCTGTACCACCAACTTTTGTCTCCGGTATCGGTGTCGGACAGGTCCTGGATGAAATGTGGCCCTTGGTGAAAGACTTGCTGGCGGGTAGCGTCATTGCCAGTGCCGAGGAAATAGCGAATAGCATTAAATTACTCTTTGAACGAAATCGCATCGTTGCTGAAGGTGCAGGTGCCTCCGGTGTAGCCTCCGCATTGGCTGGCAGGGCAGGCACAGGAAAAATAGTCTCTGTAATATCAGGTGGCAATTTAAATCCGGAATATTTAATCGATATATTGCAGGGGAGAGTGCCGGGTAGTTGATTAAGTAATTCGAAAAGAAAGATGTCACTCCCGTAATAACGGGAGTCCAGTAGAAAATGTTCGCTTAATGCGGTTTCTTATTTTACTGGACCTCGGTTGCCTACATGGATGTAGGTAAGGAGCGTGAGCAGGAGCGGAAGCTTACCCCCTTGTGGGGTGTGCTGGAACGAGTCCAGCATGACAAAGATTGGTTTGTAATCGTACAAGCAAACGGTAGGATTACCTGTGAAAATTGAGCCGTCATACTGGTGCATACCAGTATCCAGTAATAAAAGACATACATTATGGAGTAGTAAATGCTATGGAAAAGCAACCTTGTGTCTATATTCTCACCAATAAACGTAACGGAACCCTATACATTGGCGTTACTTCGAATTTACCAAAACGTATTTGGGAACATAAGAACAAAGTCGCAAAAGGATTTACGCAGAAATACGGCGTGAGTACTTTGGTTTGGTATGAAGTACATGAAACGATGGAATCTGCAATACAACGAGAGAAAGCTATTAAATTCTGGAAACGGAACTGGAAGCTAAAGATCATCGAAGAGATGAACCCCGATTGGTTAGACTTGTGCGAAATGCTTAATTGACTGGATGCTGGCAGGAGTTTATACCCGGAGGGGTACCCGCACGACGCTTGTATGAAGAGCTCAATTGACTGGACCTCGGTACCCCCTTGTGGGGTGTACTGGCATGCGCCAGTATGACGAGCAGTGGGGTTATTGTTTTACTGGACATCGGGCCTCTTTGTGGACTGTTCTCGTCGGAATTTATACACGGAGGATTACCAGCACGATGGAATGTGGAATGCAGAAAAAACTGGTAGACCGTCATACTGCCGCATGCCAGTATCCAATTGAATAATATTTGCTCAAGCGGAACTCTATTTAAACTTGGAACCCTTTAATACATTCTGGGCCACAGCTGTTTCGACGGTTTGGGGTCTGCCGCTGGTTATCACCCTGACGGGTGCCGGACTTTATTTCACGATTGCCACAGGCTTTCTGCCATTTCGTTTATGGCGACACGCGCTTGAAATAATTCGTGGCAAGTATGACAACGATGATGATCCAGGAGAGATATCACACTTTCAAGCCCTGACCTCTGCCTTATCGGCGACCATCGGTATGGGCAATATTGCGGGTGTTGCGGTTGCTGTCGCCATCGGTGGTCCGGGGGCGGTGTTCTGGATGTGGGTATCCGGCCTTGTCGGCATGACGACCAAATTTTTTACCTGTTCACTCGCTTGCATGTATCGAAAAGAGGACGAGGATAGTATTGCACAGGGAGGGCCCATGTATTTTATTGAACTGGGTCTTGGCAAGCGATTTAAATTTCTTGCTGTCATGTTCTCTGTGTGCGGCATGGTCGGCACGCTTAGTCTGTTTCAATCAAATCAATTATCGAGTCTACTTTATGAGGACTGGAGTATCCCACGCGGGATAACAGGTGTTGTTGCAATGATAATTGTTGGCATGGTGGTTCTTGGGGGCATTACACGCATTGGTCGCACTACCGCTCGCATCGTGCCATCAATGTGCCTGATCTATTTTCTTTCCTGTCTATATATTGTCTTTTCAAACCTGGGCGAAGTGCCCGGTTTACTATTACTCATTGTTCAAAATGGTCTTGGTTTTCAGGCAGCAGTCGGTGGCGTTGCCGGACTGACCTTAAGGGAAGTGATGACAACGGGTATTCAACGGGCTGCCTTCTCTAATGAAGCGGGTATAGGTACAGCGCCTATGGCTCACGGCGCGGCCAAGACTAAAGAGCCGGTAAGGGAAGGCCTGGTAGCGATGATCGGACCTTTCATTGATACCCATGTTATCTGTACGCTAACGGCACTGGTGATTTTGATTTCAGGAGTCTCCACTGAAGGCGGTGGCATCGTAATGACGGCACAAGCTTTTGAACAGGCCATGCCAGGTATCGGTAAAATCATTCTGACCATGGTGGTTGTGATGTTTGCGATCTCAACCATGATTTCCCTATCGTATTATAGTGTGAAGTGTGCCCAGTATTTGTTTGGTAAGCGTATCGGATCCTACTATGTCTATATCTATTTACTTACCTTGCCACTTGCGGCGATATGGACACAAGGCGTAATTCTCAACATTGTTGATACTGCTTATGGGCTGATGGCGATACCGACCATTATTTCAACCCTGGCTCTATCACCCAAAGTACTTGCGGCCCTGAAGGATTATCTGCAAAGAATGAATTTGTGATCTGGGTTAACAGTCTATGAACGGCTGCAGGATCAGCCGGCGATGTTCACCACAAAGATACCGATAATGGCGAGTAAATCAATATTCAATTGACCCACATAAATCCTCATCGCATGCTTGTTTCATTGTTTATAGAGGAGTAAGGTCGGGTACGTGGATGTCGGAGATACGTATCCATAGATAATTTGAGTTATTTCGAATTAAGCGGGTGGAATAAAAAATCAATAATAATCGCTAAATTATCAGCTTTGTTCGTATTCTAAAAACTTCAAAGGACTTATAAGTTCGATTCAATTAATTACATTGTGCAAGTGCACATAAGTATTTTTGTTTTGATGAAATTGAACAGTCTCTTTTCAAACTCATTAATTATCTAAGTCCAACCTGTGTCTCGCATTCAATAGAGTGGGATCTTGTTGCCGTGTTCATACGCAGTACACATATTTAACAGGAGAGAAGATATGACTAGTAATAGCAAGACGAGAATTAACAGTCTCATTAAGTCTTTCAGCTTACTTGGTCTGGCGACATTTGCATCACTAAATGTTGCTGTGGCTCAGGAAGTCGAAGGGGGCACTTTGTATGGAAACATGCAAACTGTGACGCAGGATATGTTGGATCATGCATCCGGTGATTCAAATAACTTTCTACATACCAATGGCAATTATGACCAGACGAGGTTTTACCCTGCAGAGCAAATAAATCTTGAAAATGTTCATAACTTGAAACGAGCATGGTCGTTCAAAATGGAAGTCACTGATTCTTTGGAGACTTCCCCCATTATTGTGAACGGCACGATGTACGTCACTTCATCTTTTAATCATGTGTATGCCCTGGATGCAAAAACAGGTAAACAGAAGTGGCACTACAAGCATGATATGGGACCGATAACTACCTACTGTTGCGGCCCAAATAACCGTGGCGTATTCCCATATGAAGGAATGCTGTACATGGGCACGCTGGATGCCAAATTACTTGCAATTGATGCAAGCTCCGGTAAAAAAGTATGGGAAACGGAAATCGCCGATCCTGAGTTGGGTTACAGTGAAACCATGGCGCCAACGGTTGTTGATGGCAAAGTCTTAATCGGCACCAATGGTGGTGAGTACGGTATCCGCGGTTTTGTAAAAGCCTATGATGCGAAAACCGGAAAATTACTTTGGCACTTCCATAGTATTCCTGAAGATTCAGTCGGCGTCTGGGCAGAAAATGATGCAACCGGCTTGTATATGCATCGTGACATTGCGGCAGAAAAAGCGGCATTGAAAAAAATGGGCGACCCCTACAAAACACTCGGTGGTGGTGTATGGCAAAACATGGCGATCGATCGTGATAATGGCCGTGTTTATTTTGTTGTTGGTAATCCATCACCAGATCTCTATGGCGCAATTCGCCCGGGTGATAATCTCTACACCAACTCACTCGTTGCGATTGATCTTGAAACTGGACAGAAACAATGTCATTTCCAGTACATTGCGCATGACGTTTGGGATCTTGATGCTGTCAGTCCACCGATCCTCGTACCTGTTAAGGACAACGATGGCACCACAGTAAAAGGTGTACTACATGGTGGGAAAACTGGTTATGTGTATGTTCATCGCGCGTCTGACTGTAGCTTGATTCGTCATTCTGAGCCGATGGTAATGCAACGGGATCGTTGGGTTTTACCGACGAAAGAAGGTGCCAGCATGTTACCAGGCGCAAATGGCGGTGTTGAATGGTCACCGATGGCGATTGACCCGAGTCAGAACCTGGCCTATGCGATCAATCTTCATCAGCCTATGACATATCATGTTGAGGAAACGCCTTACCCCGATGGCAAACTTTGGTTAGGTGGTGCATTCAAAGTGATTCCATCAGAGGAACAATGGGGTAATGTTACTGCGGTTGATTACAACACCGGTAAAATCAAATGGAAGGTTAAAACTGAGCAACCAATGATTGGCGGAATACTCGCGACTGGTGGTGGACTCGTCTTTACTGGAGAAGGCAACGGTTTGTTCAAGGCCTATAATTCATCTACGGGTGAATTGATGTGGCAAGATCAGACAAAAGCCGGTGTCAATGCGCCACCTTCCTCCTATAACGTTGCGGGCAGCCAGTACATCGTTGTTGGTTCTGGTGGTAATGCTCAAATGAATTATAAAAGAGGCAATGAAATTATTGCTTATAAACTGAAAAAATAACTAACTTCTATGCAGCAGACGTATTGCTAATTAGTTGATCATGTCATTGGCCGCCTTTTTTGTTAAAGGCGGCCATTTTTTTATATATTCTTAAGTGAACTTTGAATAAGGTTTTGTATTCTAAAGTTCATATTCTATTTGGGTTCAGTTAATGCATTATTCAAAAATTAAATCCTTGATACTGACGATATTTCTTCTGTTCAGTTGCAAGGTAATTTCGGAAGAAGATAAATATGAGAGTGTAAGAGGCACCCTGCAAACTTGTGTAGTGTGTCATGGTGAGAACGGGGTTTCAAAAGTAGGTACTTATCCAATACTGGCAGGACAGGAGTTCTACTACGTCTATGTTCAATTAAAGGACTTCAAGTCAGGACTTCGGGAAAATGAAATTATGTCACCACTTGTTACGCATTTGGAAAAAAGCGAGCTGAAACTAATAGCGGAGTTTTTTTCCAAACAGGACTGGCCTAAGAGCGGTGACAAAATAGTAAACAAAAATAAGAATATGGCAAAGAAGGTCATTGACGCTGGTCAGTGTGCAGCTTGTCATCTCGGCTCGTTCGAAGGTAACAGCCGAAACCCAAGGTTGGCAAATCAACATCTGGAGTATTTAAGAAAAACCATGTTGGATTTTAAAAACAGGGTTCGAAAAAATGCCCAACCGATGAATGCCTTATTCGCCACCTTTAGTGACGAGGAAATTGAATCTGTAGCTGAGTATCTTGCAGGGTTTAAAAAATAATAAAAAAGCGAATAGAGGTATTTCTTTTATATGAACAAAATGACTAAGCTGATTTTTCTACTGATATATTTGCAGCTACCATCAGTCCACGCCGATGAATTTCGTGATTTGAATTTCCGTTTATTTGATGCTGCAGAAAACAGCAACATTAAGCAGGTAAAGGAATTAATTGGTAAAGGTGCGTCTGTCAAAGCGCGGAATCGCTTTGGTAATTCAGCTCTAATTTTTGCATGTAGAACCGGAAACCTGGAACTTGTGAAATACCTTGTGGAGATAGATTCTGAAGTTAACCTGGTTAACACGAGAGGTGAAACTGCATTGATGAATGCCGCCAAGAGTGGCTATCTGGAGGTTGTCAGGTATTTGTTGGAACAAGGAGCAGAGATAAATCACTTTAGTTTGAAAAAAGTTACCGCTTTGGCAGAGGCGGTATATGGCGAACACGAAAAAACTGTTGAGCTATTATTGGAGCATGGCGCCAGGGTTGATGTTGTTGATAACACAGGCAAAAATGCCTTGATATACGGCGCTGCGAATGGAAACCTTGAAATAATCAGACTACTTTTGACGAGAACAGAAAATGTGAATCATCGTTACGCACATGATTTGACTGTTCTAATGTGGGCGGCCGGGTATGGGCAAAGCGATGCTGCCAATTTGTTGATCGAGGCCGGGGCTGATATTAATCTTCAGGACGACCGTGGTCGAAGTGCTTTAATGATGGCTGCTGTTGCAGGATATCCGGATCTCGTAAAGGGCTTGCTAGCCCATGGAGCACTAAGCAGTTTAAAAGATAAAGAAGGTAAGAATGTCATTGATTTGGCTAGAGAAGCGAAGAAGGAAAATGTTGTACAGGTGCTATCAGGACAAATCGGTACCTGAACTAATGGAAGAGTCGTTCTCGAGTAAAGTTTTTATGGAAACACAATATCTGAACGGAAGCAGAAGGCAGAATCTCAGACGAAATTAATACCTGTCTTACCGCCTAACATTGCCCGGCGAATGCTACCAAGCTGGGATGCGAGCATGCCAGTGCCGGACACGCCAGCCGCCTGTTCAACTTTTCTTGTTTCAAACAGACTACCGTCTTTACCTGTCGCCTTTACTTCAGCACTCAAACTCGTCAAAGCAGGATCACAGATAAGTATTGCCCGTGTTTTATCGAGACCGAGGGTGCTGAGGCCGCAAGTAACCATGGTGTTGACGTTACGGGGATAGAGTTTAGCAATCTCTCCAACCGGGCCATCAAATACGACAGTGCTCGAGGTAATCGATGTGGGATCAATATCTGTATTGGAAAAATCAACAGAACCAGGATGTTTTCGAAAGGTGATTGTGACTTCATCCCAGTTTTCCATTCCCTCCCTTAAGCTATCTACGCCTATGAGCGCTCCGTGAGGAATGAACAAGCTTGTATCTGACTCAACAGCTGTTTTTTCTAAACGTGCTGCCAGAGTCTGATCTGCCATCGCAGTCACGGATAACATCATATAATTTGTCGAGGACAGAAAAGCTTCACCGTATTCGGCGGTGATTGCTGGGTGAGCTAGTTCAAGTATTAAATCGGCTTTACGCTCAGCAAAGTTTGCCAGGTCATCGAGCACAATATCTTCTGGCAATTCTGAGGTCCGCTCTGGCGCACGATTCCAGACAAAGGCCACTTCCATGTCGGTCTCATGTGATTCGATTTGCTCGTAGATATACTGGCCGATAAAGCCAAAACCGATGATGCCAATGCGTTTTTTCGTCATCCTTAATCCCCTATAAATGAACGAGTAGTATGACAGGGTTATTAAGGATATTTCACTCAGATTTTAAGCTAGCTGTTGACCTGACTACAGCTTCATAGTTTAGGCTCAGCACGATATTAAGAAACCGCTGATCAAGTACCTTTGTCGTCATGCTGGTGAATACCAGCATCTATTAAACAATTGTTTTAACTGGATTCTGGTATTCACCAGAATGACGGCTTATTGAATATTTGGACTTAATCAAAGGGTTCCTTAAGCAATTAATCGAGGAGGAATAACCCATGTCTATATCTGACAAGCAATTATTGGAACAATTTGAGGCGCTTACACTAGACCCGTCTGAGTTAAACCACGTTAGTCATTTGTGTATTGCGTGGTTATACCTGTCTAAATTCGATTTAAGGGAGGCTATCGAAAAAATTGCTATTGGCACGAAAGAGTATGCAGAAAGTCTGGGTGTGTATGATAAATTTCATCGCACAGTTACTGAAGCTATCGTTAGAATAGTCTATAAACGCATGTCCAAATTGGGAAAAACCAATTTTGAAGTGTTTTTGCGATATAACGATGATCTCGTTGACGATTTAAAATCACTGCTTCATTGTCATTACACCGAAGAAGTGTTGGCATCTGCTGATGCCAGGTTTAATTATTTACAACCGGATATAAAAGATTTTGAATAAAGAGCATGAGTAAGAAGAAGCATTTGTCGATTGGAGAGCTGGGAAAACAATTTGATATTTCCAGAAGTACCTTAATCTATTACGACAAGAAAGGTCTCTTATCTCCTTCTGCAAGAAGTGAAGCAAATTATCGCTTGTACACTCAAAAGGATGTAGAAAAGCTGAAGTTGATAATGACTTACAGAAGTGGTGGATTATCACTGGAGGAGATTGCGAATTTAGTAAACAATCGATCGGGTAAAAGTACCGGCATACTGACAAATCGATTGAAAATACTGAATCAGGATATAGCAAAATTACGTCAACAGCAGCAAATCGTTGTCCAAATAATAGGGAAGTCCAGTTTGCTAAAATCGTCCCGCTTAATGGATAAAGATCGTTGGGTTAAGTTACTGAGGGCAACGGGTATGGACGATGAAGACATGGAAAAGTGGCATGTGGAATTCGAGCGGGCTATGCCAGAAATGCATCAGGATTTTCTCGAGTCTTTGGGTCTTTCGAAAAAAGAAATCAAGAGAATCAGAGCAAATTCACGTAAAGGCTTCGATTAAGTCGGATAGCGCTATACAAGCAAGCTGTGTTTTACTTAATATGATGAAAAATGTTATTCATTCAAAAAAAGCGTAAGATTCAAGTGACTTTCGATTTAGATAAACAGTATTTTAATCTCGGCAAAGGAAACTCCAATGAAAGCCAATGTCATATCCAACAACTTTCTTTTATTTATTCTGTTATCTCTTATGTGGCCGTTTAGCTCTAGCGCAGATAATGAGCTAATGGTTGGTGATGCCGCGCCAGGATTTAACCTTGTCGATCAGTATATGAAGCAGCACGATCTGGCGAATTATGGAGGTAAATGGGTGATTCTTTACTTTTATCCGAAAGATGACACGCCGGGATGTACTACAGAGGCCTGTAATTTCCGTGATGATATATTCAAAATCCATGAACTTGGTGCAGAGGTATTAGGGGTTAGTCTTGACAGCGCGGAGAGTCATGCCAAGTTTGCCGAAAAATACGGTTTACCCTTTTCTCTGTTATCCGATGCTGATGCGACTATTGCAAAGAAATACGGCTGTTTGACCTCGATGGGACCAATTAAGTATGCCAAACGTCACACCTTTATTATTGATCCTGAGGGCAAACTGGCAAAAATTTACCGAAAGGTAAAACCGAAGGAACATATTGCTGAAGTTATTGCCGATTTACAGCTTTTGCAGGCAGAGGCTACTGGTTCTTAATTCGCAACCACTCGACAGAATTACCTCTATCTCGAATAAAGTGGGCGATAGTCATACTGTGGGCACTAAAAAAATCATTCAAAATCAGGCTGTCTACACTCCCATCTAAACGTTCAAAATGCCATGTAACATAGTCATCCCCAATGAGGTTGCTGACCATGTACTCATGACTGTCTCGACGCAAATTTTGCAGGTTATCCAGCTTTACAACTGTCGTAGATCGCATGTACCAAAACCCGGAGTCGATCGTTAACTTCTCATTACTCACATGAATAAATTCATTCATAGAAGATGGAATGACAAATATCGGAATGCCTAAAGACATCACAAAAGCGATTATGGATAACTTTCGTGTGCGAGGCTTACGCCAGACAAGGTAGGAGATTAGGCTTAGTGCCGAGAGAAAACAAAATATCATTGCCCAGGCCATTAGGCGATCTCTATTGCTGGATACCAGCATTGAGCCATCCAGTCCTACACTTACTGTAGCGGCATAGAATTTATGTAAGATATTTTCGAACAAACGTGCACACCTGATTAAAAGAAGATCTGAACATTATCACACTAAGTTGTAATTATTCCGTATTTCCATCACCTGGTGGCTTATTCAGCGCTATCAGCTGTTAAACGAATATTATAAAAATGAAGTGCTATAAATAATAATTCGATTATAGTCATAGTTGTGAATAGTGATGTGAAAACCTACCCTTCAAGCTCCGTAACTACTATTTTAGTGGCGCTTGTCTTCATTTCTGTTTTCTTACTGTTGTGGTTTATGAATAAGAATGCAGTTCTGGACGACGAAGTAATTGCTGTCAAAACCCAAAGTGAAGAGTTAAACAAAGAAATCGCGGCATTACGTGCTGAAATAGTAAGCATAAAATCAGAACTGGATTTAACACTTGCTGTGAATGCCCTGGACTTCACACATACAGAAATGGAAGCATCGCCGACAAAGGCACCTGCAGACAGTATAGAGCAAACGGTTATTACGGAAATGCCTATGGTCCCGGCAGAAGTACGGGAGGCTCCTGTTTTGTCGAGCGACAGTCCTAAAGTTGAGCGCTTGATGGATACGGAAGATCCACAGAAAGAATCAGCAGGGCTAAGCGAGGGTAGAAGCGAAATAAAACAGTTAAATTATGATAATGCCATTGAGAAATTTAAGAATGTCGAGGTCTCAGCTGCAGATTATGTAAAGGCGCGTCTGGGGGTGGCTAATGCGTATTTTTATTCGCATCGATATATAAAAGCAATACCCGAGTTTAATCACGTACTCGCACAAGATCCTAATTCGATTGAAGCGGCAATTGGATTAGCGAACTCCCATTATCGACTTGGCCAACGGGCAGAACAGATTGCAGCATATGACAGGGTGATAGAGATGGAACCAAGGCAATGGTTGCATTTTAATAGCAGAGCCACCGCCCACTTGATGGACGATAATAATGATCAGGCGCTTCGGGATTTTCAGGAAGCGGCAAGATTGGCACATCCGCAAACAGCAAATCAGGCAACCGCTCTGGAAAACATTGGCTTAATTCATTTGAAGGAACAGAGATGGAAAGTGGCCTATGAGCATGCCAACGAAGTAAACCGACTTGATACTCGGCATGCATGGAACTGGTTAATCCGAGGGATAGCTGCAGCAAAATTGAAACGCAATGTTGATGCTTATGTTTCCTTTGATAACTGGTTTAAGTACAAGCTTGCTACTGATCCCTATTTACTTAAAGAAATATTGCCAGAATCTATACATGCCTATGTCGACGTAACTCCTCTTGGTTTAATGAAACTGGTTGACCCTCCATTGATAAGTGGCCAGATATGTGAAAACGACTCCCAATGTAAAAGTTATGCATGCAAACCCGGTGCTCCCGCTAATGAAATAAATTATTGTGTAGCAGAGGGGAAGGACTGCTCGGCTCTGAACAGCAATGGTTACCTGATTGACGAGGTGGCAGTCGTGGAGGGAATAAGTGCCAGGTGTTACCAGCCTCAGGCAGGCAATGCCAGATGGACAAGAGAGAATTGAGGAGTTAACTAGATAATAATTGTAGAAATTATCGCTAGTTCAGCCAAATACTTGGAATTTTGAAGAAAAATTTCCTACACTCTATATAGAAAATAGTACTCACTGCAGGAGAGTTGAAAATGAATTTCTCTGTCAAACTACCAAAATTGGTAATGGTCCTGATTCTATTAGTGCTTCCTTTTATTGCCGGCGCACAGTCAATTACTGTCCTCGGAGATAGTGTGGATGCTAAAGAATGTTTTACTTCCGCAAAGTTCGCTATACAAATGCAAAGCACTTCCCAATCAGAAGTTGATGCCTGTAGCAGGGCACTGATGTTCCAGAACCTTCGTCTTCGTGATAAGGCCGCCACCTACGTTAATCGGGGGATTCTGTACGTCGCTCTGGAAGAATATCAGTTAGCCATCAAGGATTACGAATTTGCCAAGAACCTTTACCCCAGCTTTGGAGCGATACACGTCAATCGTGGAAATCTTTTTTTTCTCGGACAATCCTATGACAGTGCGATCATGGAATATACAAAGGCATTGGATTTGGATTTGCATCAGGATTATGTGGCTTATTTGAATCGTGGTATGGCCTACGAAAAACTTGGAAAATTGCTCGATGCTGAAACTAACTACAGGCAAGCAATTGAGTTGAGACCCGAATGGGTATTAGCGAAAAGCAAGCTAGAACGAGTTCTTATCAAAATAAATTGAATATATAACAAAGATAGTATTGTTACTGTGGTGCATTGGCGTCACTGAGAAAATATAGGCAAGTAATGTTTAGTCAGAACTGACTCGGGAATTCGTTCCAGAAAACTCTTATCCCTTCATTAATCGTTCTGTACAGGTCTATTCGAGAGGCAATCCAGATACTTTTTACCGGTTGTTTATTAAACATTTTCCATTTTGAATTTCCAGTTCCCGTATACTCCGTGCTCTGAACCAGCAATGTTAAAATAGATGTATTTTCTATGAATATGTTTGTTATATATTATTGAAATATAAATATTTGTGATCAGATGTTTTGATACCTGTTAAGCGAAGGAATAGTTTTTAGTTTGAAAATTAATATTGGAAATGGAAGATTCGGAATCCTCTTGCAGCTGTTCCTGATCCTGTGTTGCAGTACTCATCTATGCGCTGCAGTCGCTGAGACAGTATTTCCAGATCGTCTTGCGATACTGGGACTTCTCGAAAACAGAAAATACGATGAATTGAATCATATGTTGTTGTCCTACCAGCACGATTATGAACAGGGTAAGGGCGACGAAAAGCTGGTGCTCTTCGTGCTTGAGACATTGGCCAATTCGAATCCTGCCTATGAAGAGTTGTTGGCCGAATGGCTAACCTTGCACTCTGATAATCACATTCCCTACCTGGTTAGAGCCTATTACTACTATGCAGTGGCATGGTCATGGCGTGGTCACCGTGACAAGAGTGAAACTTCAGCGGAGAGACTGCAAAAAATGCGAGACTATTTACAGTTAGCCGCTGGCGATATTACTCGTGCGATTCAACTCAAACCCCGATTGTCTGCCTCAGATGCGCATGCAATAAAAGTGTTGATGATGTTGGAAAATGAAGAATATAAGAGGCAGACACTAAAAGAGGCTCTGCAAATTGATCCCTCATCCTATCTAGTGCGTTCCAGTTATTTGTGGAGTTTGAAGCCGGAGTGGGGTGGACAAGCCAATGAACTTTTGAGTTTCATGAAAGAAACTGAAGCGATGGCAAAAAAACATTCACAACTAAAACCCTTGCTAGGCTATGCGGATTATATCTTTGCTGAATCACTTGCGGAATTAAAGCAATATGATGAAGCAGAAGTTCACTTCGATTTTGCCGTTAATAAAGGTGCTGATTATCTTATTTACCGGGAACGGGGTATTAATTATTATCACCAGCGAGATTTTCAGAAGGCATTGAATGATTTTAATCAATCACTTGAACTATGGCCGCAAGATCCCAGCACCCTACGCTGGCGAGCACATACTTTACAACGTATGAAACAGTATGAAGCAGCGCTTAGCGATCTGGATCTTGCTTTACTACTAGAACCGATGGGACGATATATACTAATGGCACACACATTGTTATCACGTAAGTTGAGGCGCTATGAACAGGTTTTGGACAATTACGAGAAGGCGCTTTTTTTTAATCGAAAAGACGCTGATATCTGGTTTGAAATCGGCATGCATTATTCGCATGAGCTAGTAAATTTTGAAGCAGCTGCAGAAAACCTGAAAAAAGCGACGGAACTAAATCCAGGCAAACCAAAATACTGGTATGAATATGCAGCGGTACTGCACTATAAACTCGATTGCGAAATAGTCGAACCCTTAAAAAACTATCTGAGATTATGTGATACCGATAGTCAATGTCGGCCCGGTGAATTGAAGTGGGCTCTCCATGCGAGAGATTGGCTGGAAGAAAATAATACCTGCAAGTCTGCTAAGACGGAAACTCACTGATCCACAGGGAATATTTTACTTAGGTAATATCCTGCTGCGCGCAATCCTTCAATGGATAACAGTTCTGAAACTATTTACTGCTTGAATCAACTCGTTCCTGCATTTTTTGTAGTAAACCATCAATACCACTAGACTTAATTACATTTCGATATTCAGTTCTATAGCGTGTTACTAAACTGAGTGATTCAATAAGAAAATCATAGGCCATCCATGTGCCATCAATTAGTTCCATTCGATAAGTGATAGGAATATCGATCTTGTCCGAAAGAATAACAGTATCAACAGTGGCCAATCGATTACCATCAATCATGCCGGTGATGTACTCAACTTTTTCGCCGTTATAATTTTTAATGCGTTGCCAATATGTGTTTAACAAAATTTCTTTGAATATGCTTTCAAATTTTTGCTTTTGTTCATCACTGGATTTATTCCAGTTAATGGCCAGTATACGACGTGACATACCTGTAAAGTTGACCTGATTGCCGACAATATCGTAGGCCCGAGTTCTTTTTTCAGATTCGGTGTAATCATCATCAGTCAAAATTTCCAGAACTTGATTGACGGTGTCCTGGACTATCATGCCAGGCTTGTTATCGTCTCCAGCATAAGCCATGGAATTGAATAAAAAAGATAATACAAATACTAGAAAGGAAGAACGATTTAACATGATCCTGGCTCCAATTATGATTGGTTATTATCGGCAAACATTATCTATACTTTATTTCCTCTGTCGCGGACATGCAACCAGTTTGGCCTGAAGTTGAGGCGTAGTCGAGATCAATAGGACAAGTATATAAATAAGTTGCCTGAACCATTTGAAGTGGAATTAAAGAAAATATCTCTATTTGGATATTAATTCGGTGTAGTCTGATTCTGTGTCTATATCAACTTCAGCTTCAGGTATATCTACGGTAACAACATTATCCACATATTTTGTGATAATCGATTTCGCCCCTGTGTCGCCTTTTAAGCCTAATATATCCGGAAAGTAACGACGCGGTATGATGACCGGAACACCGATAGTATCTGCATAGGCACTCGCAACGATTTTCGATTTATCATTGAGCCAGAGATCAGATAATTGTTGCAAATGCTGTTCTGTGATCAATGCCTGGTCACAAAGAACATATAAAATACCTGAACAATCTTCAGGCAAACTATCAATTGCGACTTTCAATGATGATGAGATTCCACTTTCCCAGTCGTCATTGACGATAATCCGCGTCTCGAGGCTTTCAATATCTCGTCTCACTTTTTGTGCGCGTGCACCAAGGATAACCCACACCCGTTCATCGAGTAGTTCCTGTGTAATATTGATGCTTCGACGAAGCAGAGATGTGCCTTTGAACTCCAGTAATTGTTTTAGACCACCAAAGCGTTTAGCACCGCCGGCAGCTAGTACAATTGCGTGTAGATCCTCAGTGCTAAAATTCTGACCTTCATGTAGAGGTGTTGATTTTCTGTGTAGTGGTCCACCATCTCTTTGATATAAGGTTGCTTGTATCTCTGCTACCAGAGATAGCGCAATTTCTTCTGGCAACTCGCCACCTATATCTAGTCCAACCGGGCCGAATATTCGTTCACGTATTATTTCTCCATCATCACCTAGTGATGTTAACAACCTGTCGCGACGTGCAGATGGTCCTAGCAGTCCGATATATCTTGCTGAAGTCTGGAGCAGTTGTTTGAGATAACGTTCGTCGTATTCAATTTTGTGCGTCATCACAACAATAGCATCTATTCTTTGCAGGTCAACTTTCTGACTTAGCGTTTCCGGAGTTGCCAGGACACATTGCGATACCGTATTAAAACTTTCCTGTTGAAGAAATGATTCACGATAATCAACAACAGTAATCTCCCAACCCAATTCATTGGCAAACCGGATTACTGGTTCCGCATCAGGTCCGGCACCAATCAAGAGCAAATGCTTGGCCGGTGTGATGGCACTGCAAAAGACAGAGCTGGTTTCACCATCTGATTCATAATTGTGCAACAGGGAGGCTGAGGATTGATAGGCACGTAAACTGGTTTGAGCAATTTGTTCGGGCCAAGACTCTGGAAAATTGTCAGCCTCATTTTCACCAAAACTCAACAGTTTATTTTCGCCTTCAATCAGTTCTGAGTGATGCGACTCGCAGACTGTGAGCAGTACTTTTTGTTGCTTTTCTCTTAATGCCTGTTCAATCAAGCTGACCGGATGTTCAGCACCATTGGTGGATATCAGTTGTAGCAGGATCCTTACTGCGCCATTGCAGCCGAGTCCCAGCCCCCAGATTTCATCGTCTGGCGAGCGCATGTCATAAAATACAATTTTAGATTGCTGTTTTTCGAATACTTCTTGTGCATGCATAAGCAAGTCGGCTTCAAAACAACCTCCACCCAGGACACCAAAAAATTCAGCATCAGGTGTAATGAGCATGCGAGCACCGGCCTTTCTGTAAGTAGAACCTATTGTCTCGATAATAGTAGCAAGCACTAGCTGCTCTTGCTTTTCTCGTAAAGTGTGAAAAGTCGACACAAGTGCCGATAAATTTGTGTTCATAAGAAAGGTAAAGTTAAGGCTGGGTTGATGCTAAATTGAAAAGACTTTACAACTATTTGTTTAATTTGGCTAAGGCTCTGCCCGCCTGTTCTACGCCCTGTTCGTTTGCGAGTTTATACCATATCTTGGCTTCTTCAATATTCGGTGCAACACCTCTGCCTTTGGCGTAAATCACGCCAAGGTTAAATTGAGCATTAGGATGGCCAGACTCAGCTGCCTTTCGATACCAGTGAAAGGCTTCGGTGTCATCCCGGGCAACACCTTCACCCTTGCCATACATAAAACCCAGATTGAGTTGAGCATTAATGTGTCCTTTCAAAGCTGCTTTCTTATTCCACATAAAGGCTTCAGTGGGGTTTTTCTCAACTCCATACCCATTAGAGTAAAACTCGCCAAGATTATAAATAGAATTCATATGACCTCTCTTGGCAGCGCGCAGTGCCCAATCAAAAGAAGACTTATAATCTTTGTCAATGCCGACGCCCTTCATATACATGAGGGATATCGTCGCCTGTGAATTGATATCTCCCTGTTCGGCTGCCTTAAGGTACCATTCAAATGCCTCGTCATAGTCCTGATCGACGCTGCGACCCTTGGCGTACATAACACCCAGGTTAAATTGTGAGATTGCATCTCCCTGGTCCGCCGCCTTGCTAAACCATTTAAACGCCTCTTCATCATTTCGATCAGTGTTTTCACCTTTGGCATACATAAAGGCCAGCGCTGATTGGGCTTCCACATCGCCTGTCTCAGCGGCCTGGATTTGCTCTGCGAGCGGGTCAGGTGGTTCCTCTACAATGGGTACCGTTGCAGGAACAAATTCTTCGACAGCTCTAACCGATATATATGTAGTTTGCCATTCAGAAATTGTTTGTGGACGGTCCTGATGCTTGAACTGCATGGCAGCATCTATTGCTTCAAGCAGGGTAGTGGAATAGCGTCCTGCGCCGATTTCAGTAGCTGAAACATAAGTGTCACGGGCGGCGAGACTGAGAGCAGAGCTGCGATTGATAGCATCAGATGGCGGAACGCCAGCGATGGCACGATACATGGTGGCACCGAATGCATAAATATCTGTCCATGCGCCCTGTTGTTCATCTTCGGTACTGTACTGCTCAATAGGGGCGTAACCCTTGGAAAAAATACTGGTCAATGACTGATTCTGGCCACTCATGGCCTGTCTTGCTGAGCCGAAGTCGAGTAACACAGGATCACCATCGACACGAATGAAAATATTGGCCGGTTTTATGTCACGATGGATAAAACCATGAGCATGCACCTGTTTCATGCCGTCGATTATTGGAAATATCACAGTGCCGATATCGTCCTCATCGAGGATTTTGCGGCGATTGAGGATGTCCTGCAAACTCTCACCCAACTCGTAGTCCATTACCATATAAGCCGTATTATTGGCTTGAAAGACGTTCCTGACACGGACAATGTTGGGATGATTGAATAAGCCTAAGGTACGAGCTTCTTCAATGAAACTATTTAGGCCCCACAAATAACGTTCCTGATGAGTTGCTGAGATTTCCTGCACGGAACCATCAGTAGCGCGGGCTGCCAGGTCAATCGGCATGTATTCCTTGATGGCGACTTCGTGAGCGAGGTTTTTGTCGTCAGCGAGATAGGTGATGCCAAAACCGCCCTGTCCAAGGATTTCCCGGATTTCATACCAATGAAGTTCAGATCCCGGTTGCAGGGAATTGAGATGGCGTTTTTTGGTCTTAGAGTTCACTGGAGTACAAGTAGGGCGTCACAATAGGCGGTTTTTCGCTAGCAGTTTAGTTCAGGTTTTTATGCATTTTTTCCGGCAATATCTCGTATATACAATAGCAAAACCACCATAATTGCAATAATTTAGGGTAGAAACATCGTTTAGCCCTTTAATTATGGGCTATATCACGATGATCAGGGGGTATATCCACCTGTTAATTAAGCTCAATTTCAAATATATCACCTTCGATTTTTAACTTGATTGGCAATAGATTTTGACCTGTACAAGGCCCGGATATGCAATAGCCGTCATTAATTTGAAATAAGGCTCCGTGGGTTGAGCACTGGAGCAGTTTGCCAGTGATATCAAGGAATTCATCAGGCATCCAGTCCAGGTTTATGCCGGTATGTGGACATATGTTGTGATAGCAAAATATCTCGTCTGCTTGCCGCACGACAATGACCTTGATTTCGTGATCACCCCGCCTGAGGCTCAGACCCTTGCAGCCGTTCTTCGGTATTGATGAGATTTTATATTGAGTGGTCAATTTTCATCCCCGTACACACGTATATACTAATCACCTTGCTTGTACCTTTCATAAGATAAGCACAATAATAGCGGAATCAAATATTCCAACCTTAAATTCGTGTCCCCAGGCCTGATGCCTAAACGACACGTCGAACTCCATCTCGAGTTAATAAAGCCGTAAAATAATTGTAGCGGCTATTTATAGATGGCTATGAACCATCTATAATGTGACAGCTACCTGCCTGTAGTAGCTGTCTTTGATAGATTAATCAAATTCGTTAAAACGGGAGTGATCGAGAGATTGCTCCCGTTTTGTTATGTATAGGATATACGGGTCGAAAATTGCTCCTGCATTTTCAACACTTCCGCCACCCCGTATTAGTTGCGGGAATGGGACATTGTCCATGGCGGTCGTATGCCGCAGGAATAATGATGTAATGATTGTACGACGTACGCCAGCGTGCAAGACGCCTACATGGACAATGTCCCATTCCGTGATAACAAGGGGATGTAGGTGGTAGACAGCGTTAGGAACAAGCTGTCGAGCGGCGATGTGAAACTTATAATTGGAGATGTTATTGAAGCACACAGCCCTACTTGCTCTTGAAGATGGAAGTTTATTCCATGGACGTTTAATCGGTGTAGAGGGTCAAACTACCGGTGAAGTCGTATTTAATACTGCCATTACCGGCTATCAGGAAATTCTTACCGATCCATCTTATTGCCAGCAGATTGTTACATTGACACAGCCACATATTGGTAATGTTGGTGTCAATGATGAAGACGATGAATCTGGCAAGATAAATGTAGCTGGACTGGTTATCCGTGACTTGCCCTTGCAGTTGAGCAACTGGCGTTCACAGGATTCACTCGACAGCTATCTCAAAAAACAGCAGATTGTAGCGATTGCCGATATAGATACACGTCGTTTGACCAGAATACTCCGCGACAAGGGGGCACAGAAAGGTTGTATAAGCACAGGCCCAAATATTGATGAAACAGTAGCGTTGCAACAAGCAAGCGCATTTCCCGGCTTGAAGGGTATGGATTTGGCCAAAGTGGTTAGCACCGCAGAAAAGTATGACTGGCGGCAGGGCACCTGGGATTTACAGGCTGGTTTGCCTGATGACAATGTTGCTGCAGATAAAGACTGGCATGTTGTCGCCTACGATTTCGGTGTAAAGCGCAACATCCTGCGAATACTTTCGCAACTGGGTTGCCGTTTGACGGTGGTGCCAGCAACGACACCAGCGAGCGAAGTAATAAAATATCAACCTGACGGTGTGTTTCTTTCTAATGGACCGGGTGATCCGGATCCCTGTGATTATGCCATTGCCGCGATTCAGGAGATATTGGCCGAAAAGATACCGACCTTCGGGATTTGCCTTGGACATCAATTACTGGCCCTGGCCCTGGGAGCACAAACGCTCAAAATGAAATGTGGACATCACGGCGCCAATCATCCAGTTCAGGAGTTGGCCAGTGGAAAGGTCATGATAACGAGTCAAAATCATGGTTTTGCGGTGGATGAAAAAAGTTTGCCCGCCTACTTGCAGGCAACGCATAGATCCTTGTTCGATGGCAGCTTGCAGGGAATACATCATGTAGACATACCTGCCTTTGGCTTTCAGGGACATCCGGAAGCGAGCCCGGGGCCGCATGACATAAAGCCCTTGTTTGAACACTTCATAGAATTGATGAAAAGTAACAAATGAAAATAGAGATTAAAGCGGGAACCGCTCAATTATTACCGAGCCATTATTCGGAACATTTGCATGCCTAAAAGACAGGATATTAGTAGCGTCATGATCATTGGCGCCGGGCCGATAATAATCGGTCAGGCCTGTGAATTTGATTATTCCGGTGCGCAGGCCTGTAAGGCTCTGCGAGAGGAAGGTTATCGCGTTATCCTGGTTAACTCTAACCCTGCCACCATTATGACCGACCCGGATATGGCAGATGCCACCTATATTGAACCGGTGACCTGGCAGACCGTGGCCCGAATTATTGAGAAAGAACGTCCTGACGCTCTGTTACCAACCATGGGTGGACAGACCGCTTTGAATTGCGCACTTGATTTAGCCCGCGAGAAAGTTCTGGAGAAATTCGAAGTCGAGCTTATTGGGGCTTCACGCGACGCTATAGACAAGGCAGAAGATCGAGAACGATTTCGCGATGCTATGCAAAAGATAGGTCTGTCCATGCCTAAATCCGGTATTGCCCATGATATGGATCAGGCACACAGGGTTGCGGAAGAAATAGGATTTCCCATTATCATTCGCCCTTCTTTTACACTGGGTGGTACCGGTGGGGGAATCGCCTATAACAGGGAAGAATTTGTTGAATTGTG
>WLWI01000769.1_pt1 | contig 28336 bp, 21 predicted proteins | sample 6701501 | NCBI WGS metagenome assembly WLWI01 (sample SAMN12718690, study PRJNA515312) | sponge metagenome | isolation source: marine sponge | host: Mycale hentscheli | place: New Zealand: South Island, Marlborough, Capsize Point | collected 2014-11-01 | reverse complement strand
ATTGTCCTTCAAGGCATGCACATAAGAACTGATGCAACAGCTAGCTAGAAGCTTGCAGCTGCAAGCACAGGGTGGTCAATGCAAATGTTAATAGGTGTCATGTCAAGGTCAGCAGCTGCCATGGCTAATTAAGCTAGGTGGTTTTTGAATCTGAGATTTTGGCAAAAAAATAAGTTATAGCAGCCATTTTGAAAATGGCAGCCATTTTCACGGCCAGTTCCTGGCATTTTGTAAATAGTACCACTGCATTTTCCATCTTTTAAAATGTAGGATTAGTCAAGAGAATCAACCTGAGCTACCGTTAAAATGATACTGGGTGGCAGCCATTTTAAAAAAGCCGCCATTTTTGTTGCGAGCGAAATGTGCGATGGCCCTATAGCCAAAAATCTTCCTTAGGGTGTCCTCTCCATGTGTGCCAAATTTCACGCTTGTATCGTCAAAGGCACGATTCGCCCATAAATCTTCACTTATCTGCTGGACTATGGTCTATGTATCACTATTGTAAAGAATCAGCTGTAATTTGAATAATTTTGTCAGCAGCTACTTAACCTTCAATGTAGCCATTTTGTGCAAAATGTTTGGACTGTGTGGTATGCAAAAATATTCGATAAATTAAATTTACTATCTCTCAAGCTTTTCAGCAACAAATAGAAGGGTGTATTGGCAAGGAAGAAATCAGACTCACAAGCACTTGTTTAAGCCTTCATTTTATCTTAGCAATGACAGCCTTACAGGCAACTAACTTTTCAATCTTATGAGTCAGCAAAATATTTTCTTGCAGTCATAGAAGACAGTGAACCCCACATTTCATAGAATTAACTTTTTGAATTGCTAAACTACTGCTCCAAATTTAGTGTGAATTTTTTGACTGTACAAAATATTTGTGCTGCTGATTGTTGAAATATACTAGCTATCTGTGATAAACAAACTTTCTTTAAAAAGTAAGCCATAAAGTAAATTACATGAGCAAATTGAATATTTCTTACCACAATCAAAGAACTGTATGGCTTCTATTTCTAATGAAGTGCTCTCAATCCAAGCTATGCTCATGTTCACCATTGACACTGTCAAGTTATTCCTCAGGACAATATATGAGACTCTCCTCATTTCAGTAGTTTGTGAGGTGATTTGTTCAGACATAAAAGTAAAGTATTTTATGGTGACTTGAGGCAATATATTGGCTTCTAGAGATAGTGCATAAGTAATTTGGATTTGTGCGAGTCTGAGGCTATTGAATAAAAATAGTAGACTGGCATTTCCATTGAGTTTTAATTGAGGAAAACTGCTACAATTGGTAAGAGTTCCATCCATGAAGCAGTTACTATCAGAGTCCTGGATAGCATCACTCGGAACTATCACTGATGTTGGAAATATTTGGCAGGATTCTGTAATTCAGAAATATAAAAATAATTAAGTTGACTATTAAATTAAACAGCAACTATAAAAAAATACATTAGACTGGCAATTCCATCTAATTTTAATTGAGGAAAACTGTTACAATTGGTAGGAGTTCCACTCATTAAACAGTTATTTCCAGAGTCTTTGTAATCAATGTGAACTATCACTGATGTTGGAGTTATCAGGCAGGATCTGCTTGCATGTGTACATACAAATATATGTATAAATTTAGTTACTTATCCCAAGCAATATTTTTACTGTATTATTTTTAGGTACATGACCTGTGAAATAAGTCACTGAGCAAGCTCATTACCCTAGTAGTTATAGCTAATGGGCCTAGCTCAACAGTTTTCTAGGTTTTTACAGCTACCTTCCTCTGGTGTAGCCAGCCCAACCCTGGTTAAAGCAGCTGCTAAAATAACAGCTGGGAGTGTAGGAGCCCAGGGTTCTATCTAGGAATTTTGTTTTGGGGGGGAAGCTAAATCATGTCCTTATGATGTAATAGAGATATATATCAAGTGTAACAAAACATATTGTATTGAAAATTACATTTACAAAATTGAAATATTAAAGTGAGATTTTTCGAATTTTTATTGCTTTGTAGTAATCAAGTTTGTTCTAAAATATCACTAGATAGATGATCAGGACCTTCAATACAGATTCGCATAGTGCTATCAAGAGTGCCATCACCCATTCTTTTTCGCAATCTGGTTTTAATAAGTTTCATGCTGCTGAAAGTACGTTCCACAGTAGCTGTTGTAACAGGTAGCACAGACAGTATGGAGGCTAACTTAGACAAGTTGGGAAAAGCTGCTGCTACATCACCTTCACAAATTAGCCTAGACAATACTTGATGAATTGAACTGCCTTTGTACTGTTTGAAAATAAGCCTCCGAAATAGTTTCCATTCAGCTTCTGTTTCTTCAATATCAATGTCAGGTTCTGATTCACCTTCTTGTCCATCACATTTCACTTTCTGTTCCATTCCATAGAAATCAGTCAATTTGGCAATTTTTTCTGTACCATATCCAGACAGATTGTCTTCAGTTTCAGGTAAATGGCAAGGGTCAAACACTGATGCTGCTCCAATTAGATCAGTTGACCCCATTCTACTAATTGTGTGGTCAATAACAACACTCTGTATATATGGACGATAGGTGCTGCACAAAAACTCTGCTTTCTCCCTTTCTGTAACCTTAATATTTTTATGTCCAAGCTGTCCTTGGTCAGAGAAAACACTTGCATGATTTTGAACCATGAGCTAGTGTCAGGCTTTTCCTTCAACTCTTTTAGCCGATTTATGGTATTTGTCACCATAGTAGGAACACTAGCAAGATCTAGTTTCTCACTTTGTAAGCTACCTTGGAGCTTAGCAACCGTGTGTAAAACATCAGAAAGCATGTAAATGGTAACCACAGTGAGATATTTTACTAGCAATGTTGATATACCATGTGCTTCAGCATCACCAGTTTGATCATAAATTTCTTAAAATGTAGCTACCAATGCTGGTAAACTTCTCCACACATGCAGCTCGTACTGCTCTTTCACGGGCAAGCCATCTGGTATCACTAGGTTTTTGCATTTTTAATTCAGGACAGTTAAGCTCATCCTGAATTTCAATTAACTTTTCTGCCTTTTGGGGGGAATAGTGGAATACTTTCCAGATAGTTAACAGTGTTCCCAAGACTCGCTTTACTTGCCGATGTTCCTCGCCGATGTTCCTCAGCAGCACTGATAGCAGCAAGCTGTAACCTATGCGTGTGACAATGGATATAAATAGCTGAGGGTGAATGTAACTTCAATCGTCTTTGTACACCACTTCTATGGCCCGACATGTTACTAGCACCATCAAAGCCAAGACCCCGCAGTTTTGTTAAACTGATATTTAAAGACTTTAGAAAAGCAATTAGATGATCAGAAATGGATTTTGCTGTAGTTTCTTTAACATGAATGATTCCAAGAAAGTGTTCCACCACCTTACCGTCATGAAGCCATCTAGCACAGACTGATAACTCTTCTTTTGATGCAGAGTCGGTGCTCTCATCAGCCATTAATGAATAATATTCACTAGTATGTAAGCTGGATAAAACATTTTTCTTCAATACTTCACTGATACTTGCCAGAAGCTCAACTACAGTAGTGTAGGATTCATAAGTAGCATTTCGGGGGCATGTATCACGATGAACCTGCAACCTAGTGTCACCATTCTCAATTTGTAATGATATGAGAGGTTCAATTGTGGTTGTATGTGGAATATGGTCTTTCACTAGGAAATACAGGGATTGAATATGCTTTTTTAGCAAATCACGGTTTAGCTTTTTCTGCTCTTCGCTAGCATTTGCTATCTGTTCCATTACAGTTCCATGCTCAGAAACAGAGAGTGAAAGGGCCTTCTTTTCAACTGCTACAATATGCCAGTCCGATTGGGCATGCTTTTTTATCAAAGATGTGGCCTTTACCCAGTTACTCACAGGCCTAGTAACCCAAGTACCTCTGGCTTGTACTGGTACTTTACCATGTTCCTTACAAATAGAACATAGCATGCCTTGATTACTTGGGTCATATTCAATCCAGGATAAGTTTTCTTCCAGGCACTGTCATACTTCAAATTGTTTTTATAAGCTCTCATAGCAGGAACTTTTGGTGGAGGTGGTTCCTGTGCTTTTGAAACACCATCTGAATCCCCTATGGGTTGATCAACAGGTACTTCTTCCTCTCTGACTCTCTTCTTCTTCCTAATAAGGAACCTGTTCATTTTAGCTAGCAGCTAGAACAGTGGTCCTTGTTCACAAGAGGTAGGTCACAGTTGACCTCAGAATGACTTTTGTAGTGGCTATTGAATGGATGTGCTCATAATACCAATGTAAAGGTCAGTCTAAGGTATAATGTGTCTTACCCATAGTTGCCAACTATCCCGGTTTTGCTGGGATTATCCCGATTTTTTTAGCCTTTCCCGGTTTCCCGGTTTTTTTTAGCCTTTCCCGGTTTTTTTAGCCTTTCCCGAATCCCCGGTTTGCAATAGGATTTCCCGGAATTCTGATAGAGTTAACCAATTATCGGTCAAATACTCGAAATAGAGTACCCGTTATTAAGGTCCACGTAACGCCAAATACTCGATTCCTACAACAAAGGGGGTTAATAACTATTAGCCAACAGCTGCACACAATAGTCTGCAAGTTAGTCTGCTTGATATCAGTGGTTTGTGTAGTGGTATAGCTATCTGTACAGCATATCTACAAGGGTGGTTACTATAAAACATTTTTCATATAAACTTGGTTGAAAACACTGAAACAAAGAATAAAATATTGTTGTATGAAATAATAGCACAACAGCAAAAGTTCATCATTTGGTACAGGTGAGTGAATCAAGAATGGCTGAAGTCTTCTCAAGGAGGTTAGTGATTATTCAGTGATATTCAGGATCCAGAGTTGGAACACAAGTAGCTATAAATAGCCAGGCTGTTTTGGTAGACTGTTGGACGTCAGTGGTGTTCTCAAGCGAAAAATAGACCTGGAAAGTATCAAATAGAACAAAGAAATGACACAGAACTTCACTTATTACTCCTTTCTGATCAAGATTATTAGCTAAATTCAGTTGTTTCTGTTGTTTACTTCCGCTTGTCAAAATATAGTGTATGTATGTCCATTCCTGTTTGACTCACAACCATTACTGACATCTCTGTAGGTGTCTTTCACGGTAATACCATAGCTAGCTTTCTGAACCTAAGCAACGCGAAGTAGCGTGCCGAAGCTTAGCAACGACTTAGCAGATTTTCTCGTAGCCCTGGCATTATCTTCTATAATCACAGACTGGAACACTCGGGCTCTTAATTTCTTTCAGCAATATTCATGCTATCTTAATGATATTCATGATGGTTAATTAGTGGGCGTGGCCTATCCGGATTTTTCATTTTAGAAAGTTGGCAACTATGCTTTCATGTTTGTCTACAGTATCAGCTATGGCTGCAAATAAGGTTTGGCCTATACACAAATGGCACCGCTCTGATGTCATCTTTATCAGACGAGAAGGGAGCACGCTCAGCCTTCAGATTTTAACCTATTAAGTCCTTGGCCAGGCTACGTTGCTTTCGCTCGCTGGTGATTGAAATGTTGAAGGCCTTGAACCATCTAAAAAACACACATTATTACAAGGTATATTTGTTGTTATTATTATTAATTATTTATTTATTATTGTTGATTTCATATTATTTAGTTTTCACCTTCAAAGTATTCTCAATTTAGCCCAGGGAATGGCCAGGTCAGCTTTCATCGCCAGGGAATGATCTGCTGGAATTACCAATGGGAGCTGGACCTGCTGAAGGAGATTCTCTCTCTGAGATTGTGAAAGGACTTTGACTTGGCAGCTAACTGAGCACTGCTGTCACTTCCACTAATGATACTTCTCACAGACTCTAGTACTTCTGTCCTTCTCTTCACGGTTTTCACACTGGCCTTGGAAGTTTAAATTCTGCAACCTGGGACTTGCACTAACGTAAGGGGCTATAAAAAACATGATGAAATTGTAAATTTGTTGCTGTAAATCTAGGTAAGGGTATTTTCTCATGTACCTGACCACCTGAAGGACACCAGGAGTATCTTCTCCTTGTTGCATCAGTTCAAAGTTGTCTAATTAGTCTTTATGAATATCCATACGCACAAGTGTATAGATAAGCGTATAGATAACACGCTTGTGTGTCAGTGAACGGTGATAGCCGCCGGTGCGTGTATTCATGCATAATTCATGAGCCACCAACGCTACGGTAAAGCGTCGTCACACGTGGCGGGTAAAGTGTGGCCACAATAGACGATATGCATTATGACGTAACGGTAAAAGACAAACTGAAACAATATTATTACACTACATTAGGTCCTGAAATAATTACTAGAGTACTTGAATCATAAACATTTAAACATTAATTAGTCTTTCTTTTAAATTACATAATGCACATGCTGTAACAATCATATCATCAACAATTTGTTCGTTTATTCGATTAGAAAAACGATCTGTGAATATCTTAAATTCTTTTAGCCGCCTGATAGCATTTTCAACTCTGATTCTAACACTTGCTATGGTGCCTGACTGCAATGCTTCTCGTTCATCACTAAATTTGTTACCACTGAGAAAAGATGGAATGGTTAGAAAACACTGTTTCATAGCAAATAAATCTCTGGCAGTGTATCCTTTGTCAGCCAAAATTCGCTGACCTGGTTTTAAACACCTCCAAAATACCCCTTTGTTCAATATTGTAGCGATCACGTGCATTTCCAGAGAATCCATTTGAAACATAATATAAAAACTCCTGTAAAAGTATCTATAGCAACTAAATAATTTACAGTAGTATATGGCTTTTGTAATCACTATAAGATGATTTTTGGATGATCAAATTACTTGGATGCTGAATAAATATGGGAGGAAGTTATAAGGAGGAGTTGCCGGTCCAATGTTAGTCTAAGGCCATACTATTAATCCACCAAGCACGTTTGCTAACATTGTTATCCATTGATTAAGGATTCATGACACAGATGATTGATCGATACAAAAGCGAAATGCAAGATCACCTTGTGTTAGATTCTGCCTTATTCTCGTCAAAACTAGAAGTAAGGTCTGAGAAAATGTTAAAGCAGACTCTGCAGAAGATAGTAAAGTGGGATATGGGGATGTTGATCTCCTACTCACTGATGTTGTTGATAGCCAAGTCACTAAACAGCGAAACTCAGCTTGTCCAAGACTAGTTAGTATACATATGTAATTGTGATTGGGACAAAAGACTAGGGTCTAATCTTTGTAGTGACGTTTGATTGAGCTAGCGATGACTCTAGTTGTCGTATCTTTGCCTCTAACTCAACATTTTTAGCTTTTAATACACGGGAATCTTCTTGATCTGAGATATCTTCAATAACATTATCAGTAAAATTAGAAGCAATTTCATCCACCTGAAAAGAGGAAGTATCAGCACGGTTACGCACTAACATACGTCTTTTTGCTGAAGTAACTGTAGATTCATGAGGCCGCTTAAAATACTGGGGTAACAAATGGCTAGTGGGTCCCTTGAAGTTTAAATAATGCAGGTTACAAATACAAGATTCAGCTGTTGGCTTCCACTTTCCTCCTACTGCATCCTTCCTAGTAACGTTCATTTTATTCACAACTGCTCTTTTTACATCAGAAGGCATCTTCTCAATATAGTGTGGAGTAACAACTCCACAGTCTTTCTCCTTCAATGTTTTCTGGGCATCTACTTTTTCTATTATGGCAGCCCCAAACAGAACACCGTCGCCTTGACATATTCGACTTCACTGGAGCTGTACCCACAACACCGTCGATTCACCGTTGACCTCTGTGACCTTTGCCGTTACGTCATAAAAGCGGTTAATTCTAAAAAGCGGTGTAATAGACTGGGAAATGCGGCATGGATTTCGTAAGGCAGGCTAAAGTACGGTAGAGAAAATAAACGGCGATTAATTGTAACAAAAAAACGCAGGTGGATTCGGGAGGAAAGACTGCACAGGCTTAAAAAGAACGGAAGAGAAGGAAAAAATGCGAGCGATTAATTGAACTTAAAAAACCTGGTGGAATGGACGAGTAAAAGCGGGGGGAGGGGGGGGGGGGCAGAGGGTCAGTTTTAAAAGGAAGGCCAAAGTACGAAAAAGGAGCAAAAGTTTTTAAGCTAAAGTCCACAATCGTGATAGTAGGATATAGAGATTCAGAAGCAGGATAGGTAGACAAAGGAAAAAGGACTCCATGACTCAATAAGAAAGAGCTGAAGAAAGAAAAGTGGGGGATAAGAAAAGCTTACATAGTTCAGAACAAAGAAAGTAGGAGAGGGAAGCTTGTATATCCTTAACTATGGTAGAGAATGATAGCTGAGCAAGATAAATTGTGCTACTGCATTCTTACTTTGCAATAGTGAGGCCCCACTGTATGGCAGAGGTACTAGTGAAAAATAATTTGCACATCTTTGAATAACATAAGTTTCCTGTATTTACAGTTTTCCTGCGAACAAAATTCCCAGTATGGGCACTTTTTGTACACTATAATTTTTTTTTCAATTAACTTGGTTCACAGGGAGAGATGGGTGAGGGGCTTGCCACCTTAGCTCCCCTATGTACACAATTTTGCAAGTAAGAAATGAAGGATAATTTAATTAGTGTATCAACACTATTTTATCATTGATTTCATGTGCTACAATGTACCTTAATTATATAATAATCTCTGATACAGAATATGGTTAAGAATATATTCAAATTGAATGTGCAGAGGAGTTGCTAATTTACTGTATTTCTAGCTATTTTCTAGTAATTAATTACCAGCTACTTCCAACATAGCATGATAATATACATAATCTGTTACGGAAATCATTGCATGGCACACATAATTGCCTGCATTGGATAATTGAACATCTTTTATAGTTAGATAATATTCATTTTTAGAAATATCCCTAAATTCCTCTGCATTTGGGGGTAAATGGCTATCATAGAATCTCCAATAGACTGTATTTAATGACAGACATTGAAACTGCACCTGTTTCCCTACTATGGTATATATTTGTCCTGGGAAGACTATTTGATTCTTTGATTTATCTACTCAATGAAAATAGTACAAATAATGGGATGAATACAATTAAGAAAAAGGTAAAAATAGAATTCTTTCTACAGTGTTTCTCTTATGATAATATCAAAGTTACATATTACAGCCTGTAATATATAACTTTTGAAATTTGTTAATCATTTATAATGATGTCAATAACAGCAGTTATTCATCATTGAATTTTCAACATGGTTATATTTAATGCCACATGAGGTTCATCACAAGAGAATTCTAGCGAAAGTACTTTCATGACAGTAATCCAAACTCCACACATATATGTTTTCCTACACTTATCCCAACTACACATTGACTAAATCAACCAAGTTCAATTAAAGTGAATGATAAAGAATATTATGTATGAGCATATAAAACTGACACTTCTTACATTCTACAATAACTCTTGATCGTGCCACAAACACTCTTCCAGAAGGTGCAACACCAGAACAATAGTATTCTCCAGTGTGAGTAAGCTTCAGATGAGGAATTTCCAGCCATGATTCTTTTTTTGAAAACTTTTCATGGACACTTTCAGGCAATTTTTCGCAATATTTACGTTTTTCAGACAATTTTCTTTTTCCTCCATTTATAGGCAATCTGTTTTTTATATGAAATTTCCATTCAGTCAATTTAGACTTGCATGTAATATTCAAAGCAAGCATTCTTTCAATCCTTACAAAAGTTGGCTTGATTTTGCTTTGATCTGCTCATTAATAGTGGGAAAACACAGCCATGATTATGAGTCTGAATGTAATCTTAAAGCCCACTGCATACCCAATAACTTGCCTAGTACATGCAAATATGCAATGGCATGGAAGTATTTCTTAGTGACTGAATCTACACCAGTACACCCGTAAACACCACCATTGTCTAGTTGCAAATCAGTGATTTTCAGCGTCGATCCTTGATTTTCTATATTATGCGCCTTCAATGATTCTTCATCAAATTCCCATGTAGGTGGAACTGCTGAGTCGCAGTTAATAAAGGCTGTTTGGTCAGGGAGTTTGTGCTGTCTAGTGGGAGATATTTTGGATTGATCTTTTACTACAAAATGAGCAATATGAATGTAAAGGAACAAGAAAATAATTGAAATAGTGGCAACAGTTAATTATGCGATTTCCCCCCACCTATTACACTTGTCAGTGATTCCTGTAAGATTTTACTATGCCGATTAAATCTGGAAGAAATGGTTATAATGAAGTATTTTTTTCAGTTAAAAGTTGATCAGGGGTGTAGGAAGTTCATTTTGATTGGTCAGGCCATACAATGTGTATGTTGAAGTATCATTTTAATTAAGGTATCGATATTTTACTATAATTTTTTATTACCATATAAATTGGTAATTGAAACAAAAAATTGAATAGCTGTTCAGAAAAAAACAAACACAATAAAGTAAATTTATTGCTTTACTGCACCAGCTGCTACTAGATTTATGTCAGTTTTTATTTTCACCTTCATCATGATCTCTTAAAGCTAGTCTCTGCCTGGTAGAATACTGTAATATTGGATATAATCTCGATTGTCCTCATTACACTCACTGAAACACAATAAATCAACATTCTAGATTATTACTAACCGCTACTTCTGTTCGCTAAAGTAAATTCCTGACCACATTTATTTCATTTCTACTGGACTCTCATTTTAACAAGTTGATAATTGCCTGGGGGAGTCCTCACTGACGATTCTTTTCAACTTTGCGATATTTGCCTAATAATAAAGCAAGCTGCATAAGGACTAGCTACAGAAGAACAGAGTTAATAGTTTACTGATGTTGCTATGGATAGTCAGTTTTTAGGCTTCTTGGATTTTTGTAGAAGAATTGGTGGTCCTGATGAAAGCGGAGCACTTAATGGATATTCATGAAGACTTATTAGACAACTCTGAACTGACAGACATTGCTAAGGAATTCATAGGAAGAAATGAAAAAATTTAATTGACTAAATCCTAATTTTAAACTTTTGATCAAAGATTTTTACATCTAATTTTCACTACCTGTATGACTTTATAAACACTTTTACTTATTAGTTCAGTTAATATTAAGGATTCAATTTATGGTTATGTTGACACTATGCTCCCCTCCAACTTTGTATTGGGATGCCTTCTGATATAAACCTTGCCATAAGTACAGAATGTGCCGTTTGTATAGTGTTGAATAATGATAATATTGTTCTAATAGAGAAATAGTATCTACCTATTTTGTTGGGCACAAGTGTTCCATAAATATAATACTGTAAACTAACCAGGAACAATCAACGTGTGGTTGGCAACAGTTATTTTTCTTTTATGTTCTAGATTGCAAGTATACAGACCGTCATCACTAAGAGCAATATTAGATATATACATTGTATTTTTCACTATGGTTACCCGTTCATTTACGATTTCTTCTCCATCCTTTTTGCACTGCAAAATTTTTCCTCCTTTGAACCGTATCTGCATATCTCTGCCTTGAATGACAATGGTAGAGAATGAATCATGGCTTGAATAACCTATAATTCAGAAGTTATGTAAGTTGAAACACGATATAGCAGGTATCTATCTGAGATAAAAGTATATCAGGGGGGAATCCCCTGTATATCTCTGCCTTGAATGACAATGGTAGAGAATGAATCATGGTTTGAGTAACCTATAATTCAGAAGCTATGTAAGTTGAAACAAGATATAGCAGGCATCTATCTGAGATAGACCAGGGGCAGAGGGATGGGGGTATGGGGAAAGCTGAGGAGGCTGAGGCCCATCCCTCCCAGTTTATTTAAATGAACAATTAAGATGTAGGGTACCAACACAGGCAATTATATTTATACAACAAATCCAAGCTCATTTATTTGTGGATAAGTCAAAATCATTTCTGTACTTTATATTATATTACATACATTTTGGCCAAACTATTATTTGAGGACCCCTTGCTAGTCATCAGAGCTGGATCCACCCCTGTAAATATTATACATAGCCTATTTTTTTCACACTCTTGCTAAAGGAGCTGTAATGGTTACATTAGTAGTTAAAAGTGATATTACTAAATATACTACATGTTTATTTCTTTTTCTATTAACTAAATTAAGGCTAATTAGTGTATTACCCTATTTTTTATATTATATTATATGAAATAGCTACAAATCATGTATTGTGTTACAACCAATGCTTTAAAATTAATAATAGGGATAGGGAACATACTACTCATGTGCTTTAATTGAGTGATACTAAAAATTCTAGGAAAATAGCCATAAAGATAGTTTCATATTAATGTTTAATAATTATTGCACCAGTCAGGGCGCAATATGTAGAGGTTGATATTTCAAGTGAAAATATAAGCATAAGAGTAAATTGTAACCCCCATATTACTGTATGATGGGTGTAATAATTTGTTTATTGTACATTGTGATATTCCTCCTAAATAGTGAAACTGTTGTGTTTCTTAGCCTTGTCGTTTAGGCGTAACTCTGCCGTACTTTCAAAAATACGGATGTCCAGAACTACCCACAATTGTGCTGGAGTATTCAATATGGAGTGTTCAATATGGTTGAATGCTGCTACCGTAATGATGAAATTCTCACGGAAAAATGTACAATGTACATTAAATCAATGTAATAATTATATATAATTATATTTATGTTTTATATCATTTATCTGCTAAAGCTATTTACAGAGTACGATTTCATATAAGTGTCAAGCTGTAATCCTGTGAAGCTATACTTCCAACTCAGAATGCATAATAATTTTTGAAGAAGTAGAATGAATGAATGAATGAAGGAATGAATGAATGGATGAATGAATGAATGAATGAATGAATGAATGAAAACAAAATCAAACAAATAAATAAATTATAAATAAAAAGGTAATTAAACTATATCATATGCATCATATTATATAAATTGATATGGTGTAGGAATGAAAGAATAAATGTATGAATGAAATAACGAAAAGAATGAAGGAATAATTAAAATAATGAAAAAACGAGGAGTCAATGAACAAAGGAATGATGAACAATATAAGTTAACAGTCAGGTATAGCATCACACAATGTGACTACTTAGTTAAAGCAATTTCCTAGTAGATCTTTCTAGAAGTATTTCTTACACATTGACACCAAAAGTTTTAAAAGCACAATGTAATTGAATCTATTGCTGACTTCAATAATACATTGTCTTAATGGATTATATCAATTTTTTTTAGGTAACTAGCTTATCGCCACGCTATATTTAAGTTGCTTACATAGGAAATATATTAATATTTTATTCAATCTACCGTTATTAAAATGGCGTACCTGTGGAATAGTAGACAAATAAAGTAAATAATATTGCCTTCATCCTTCGTTTCATCCTTTTTTCGCTAGAGAAACATTGCCACCGGTGACGCTAGCCCGACTTGCATCACAGAACGATTGTAGCACTCATTTCAACTAACGCATTACCTCTGAAAATATCCAGCCAATGCGAACGTTGAGGCTATGCGAGTAAGCAGGTAAGAATGAATGAAGGAATGTAGATAGGCGTGAATGAATGAATGAATGAATTATTGAATAAATAAAAGGAATGAATGAACCCAAGAATGAAGGGTCAGAGGAATAAATACATGAATAAATAATTAAATGGACAATCGAACGCTTGAAGGAATGATATAACTGTTCAGATTTGATTTAGCTAGCTTATAAATATAATTGTTTGAATAACTGGCTAAAAATTGTCTAAACCACAAAGTACCTGAAGTCAAACTTACTGGATAGATTGTTTAACTTGTATCTCACAAATCCATAACAAAAGGCTTCTGGTTATGCTTCAATGGGTGGTTGCATGAATAGTGAAAGGAACGTGTCACCACATAGACTATGAATGCAAAGATAATTGTTAGACATGAAAGGGGTGGAGGGTGATAGTCTAGTGACAACTATAAAGGAGCCAGTTTTGGTATAATAATTCAGTCAGTGTATCATTTACTCTATTCACAGTTGTATATTTTCAGTCAAAATGAGCTCAAACTTGGTATACTGTTTACTAGTTGGCCTAAAAGTCACACAACTTGTGTTAAGTAAGTGTGCAGTAGGAGTGATTTATTTCCACAGGTTGTTTAATCATTCATGTCTCATGATTATGACACAATGAAGTTAGTTTAGACAAGTTTAATATGAAACTTTAGCTGATGGAAAGTTAAATTGTATTATTTCTCTTTTGTGTTTTAGGTACCGTAGAGGTTCACCCTATTACGGTATATACAACACTAGGTAGAAATGCCACATTCAAGTGTAGTGTTAATGGTTATGATGCTGATGAATTAGTATGGGTAATGAATGAACCTGCCACACCAATGATTTTTGAAATTTATGACGACCCCAGTAATGAAGAAATAGAGTTTATGAGAAAGAGGAGAATATATCACCACAAGGAAGAACCTGTTTCTATATTGAACGTAGAAGCCACAGTTACCAATAATGCCACTAGCTTCATATGCAAATATATCGACTTTGCATCTGCTGAATTCAGTACAACAGCTTATTTATATATTATAGGTAATATATGAGATGTATATAATTATTCTATGGTTCACTACTTAATTACTCAATCATTAGAAATTCTAATAAGATCTATAGCTAATTCTATATTCTGGTTGTTATATTAGTGTTAGCCTAGTTGAACAGTTTTGCATTTTTGCAGCTAACAAAAAACTGCAACAAAATTAAATTTATGTAACTGGTTATAAATATAGGTTACACCATGAAGAAGAGGATGGTAAGGAATTTACACAATCAAGGGCTGAAGGCCTGAGGATAGTGTAAACCCAATACCGACTGAATGTAAATAATAGTGTACTGTAGTTTGTAATGAACACTTTAATATGTTTTTTTTGCTGACAAATTGGACTTATTATATAACTATGGCTAAGTTTTTGGCAGGACTTAGTTAATAGATTATTTATAATAATAGAAAATTTTTCTCGTTCTAACAGTAAACATTGTTAATTAAATTTTTAATTAACAACATTGGCTGTTAGAACGAGTACAATTTGCTATTATTATAATTAGTTCAGCTGAGAATGACTGAATCATTGAACAGAATATTATTATTAATATTGTCATCCTGACAAATTGATTGGACTTATTACATAACTATGGCTAAGTTTTTTGCAGGACTTAGTTAAATATAATGAGTAACAATGTTAGCCAAGTCCAATCAATTTGTCAGGATGACAATATTAATACAAATATTCTGTTCAATGATTCAGTCATTCTCGTCTGAAATAATTATAATAATACACAAATTTGACTCGTTCTAACAGCCAATTAAAACTGTAATTAATTATATTAATCCACCATATGTCCAATTACATATCAGATAGATTACTTTCCAGTAGTTTAAAGATATAACCATCTGACCAAATTAGTCACAATGACAAATAGCCATACAACAGCTGCTAATTTTCCCAATACTTTTTACTTTGACTGTGGCACCGTAGCTTTATCTTAGTGATAACATTTATTTTTTTTTGTCAGATATCAATTTTTAAGTTTGGTAGAGATCCAGATTTTTTGTCACATCAACCTACAAGACACTCATTATATTTGACTGCTTTGAAGTAAAGCATCATATATTCACCACTTTTATGGTATAACCTATCTATACTAAAACTGCACATGTAAGACTTAATCTTGAGTAATGAAACACTTGATAAAAATGTAGTTTCATTCCACACTTTCCTCTATTTTTAAGACATGTACAAAATTATTTTTATTTCATCAATGCACTTATGCAGAGTCAGATGAGATTGGTATACTGATTTACATGGCACATTAAGTCTTTATAAACAAGCTGCTGACCTCTACACATGCTATACACATCTTCTATTCACTCTTCCCCCCACCCTTATTGTTCCCACTGATTATTTAAATGAAGATATGAGATTACAAGAACATTGCCACATTATGTGTTGCTGGTAGTATTAGAATAGGATGGAATTAGGTTACAGAGAATACAAACCTGAGCATTAACATGTGTAATCTGAAGCTGCAATTCATACAATGGACAGCATTCACACGATATAGCCAAATTGTTTTGTGGTTCGTTTGTAGGACCGCCTCTTGCACCATCCATTTCACAAAACATCTCCAACAATGTTATAACATTCTCCTGGCAGACACCATTCACCTGGGCTGGATACGATATCACCCACTATATCCTGTCAGTATCAGACTCTACTGGCAGTGAGAGATTCAGCATGGAATCCCAGGTATTGATTTGATTGTAACACTGTCACCCCCTTCCTGGACAAAGTACGATTCAGAGTCTGAAAGCTTGAGTAGTTATTCTATTATTAAATAGAGTTAAACAGTATCTAACTAGCTAATTATAGGGGTTGACATACTCTTTTACTTTGAATGTGCTAATAAACATTTATTATAAACTTAAATCTCTGGTTAATTCTGATTGGATAATATTAATATCACACTACCTTAACATTTTCAGTATATTATTGTGATTATTTAACACTAACAAACACAATTGTTTAAATCAAGTAACTATCTGGATGGATATGATTCTCAACAACTTCCAGTATGTGAATTTTTATATGTACAATTTATTTAGAAGTGTTATTAACTAAGAGTTACACTAGAGTAAGTTTTAGTAAAAAAAAACACTTAATATCGCAGGGTATATAATAAATTATAAACACTGTAAAAATTTGCTTGCTTTATGAGGTTCTATGATGCAAACAATAATCATGTCACATTGTACTTTAGCTTTTGAACAAATCAACATGAAGTCTATTTATTCAAATAACCAAAACTTGAAGTAATACTAACAAATAATATAATTATGTAATTTAGAATAAAACATATAAAAATTCAAGTCATTTAAAAAAAAACAAAACAACAACCTGAAGTATAACAAAAGATACTTGTTATAACAACAGTATTTTCATGCATGTATGCAAGAATGCATTTTTTTCTATTGTTTTTTATGCTATGATTTAATTTTTTTCCAAATGAGCAAATTATAATAATTATGCTATAATTACTAAATGTTTTTTACTTAGTGTATTCTACTAATATGGGTAATAAAGTGACTCAGATTAACTATTTAAGTTGCAGAATGAAAGCTATGAATATCAATACCATATCCAAGATGAAGTGAGAGACTCGTGTCAGGCTATTTCATTCACCGGAAGGGCAGTCAGTGATCTCGGCTGGAGCGAAAAGTCTGTTTCTTCAACTGTATTACCTAGAGGTGAAATTAATAGCAGCTGTTAGACAATAGTGAACATGAATATGTGAATCTAATATTATAGCTACTACTGGAAATGCTCTGTTGTGGTGCAACACTATGATTTTTTTTTGTACTATGTTTTCTACCATTCTCATTAATACCATACATAACAAAGCATGATAGAATAATTACAACATTTAAAATAATAGTTACAACTCATTAGTATTTGTAATGATAACAAAAAAGAATTAAAAATGCCATTTTGTATGTAGTAATTAGGTAGACACCCTGTAATACATGATAGTCTCATGAAAACAGTACAAATGATTTAGTGTGCAAAGAGGACCTGATAATAATATATTATATAGTGTTATTTACTGGCTATTGAAATAAGTATACTAAGGACTATAAATTCATGCATGTGTAGTGTAATGTTAGAACTTATTTTTCACTATAATATTGTACTTCAACAGTTCCAGGTGTATTTGGAAATGTCAGTTTTTTAGTAGAAACTTCACAAAGACAATTAATGGTTTCAGTGCAGGTAAGATATGTATAATTATTTCAATACTAATCTAATGCTCATACTAATTGGCCAAGTTGGCCCAATACGTCTGTATGCATTCAGACATTCAGTGAACTTATTATGCAACACTAAACCAATGTCTTCGCCTTATGCTTTCTTTCAGCCACCAGATTTGTGCGAACATCAAGAAGGAAACCTCACAATGCTAGTACTAGGAGACAACAGTGTTGCTATGTTACAGGCATTTCAGATGTATGCAGGTGGCAACCAGTTAGTGCAATTTACATTGGAGAATACACATTTCACTGAAAGGAATGAACGAAGCAACTACAGCCTCATATTTTACCTGCACCAAAATGACGAGGGAGCTAATCTTACACATTCTCTACCAAGTGAGTTATTAAAAAATTATTCACTACATGTCCAACACTGTAGGAAATGTATCTATACTATATCTATCCTACATAGGATAGTTGTAGGATAGGTACATATTTTACAGTGTGGACAGTAGGAAATTTGATTTTTTGGACAAGTGATTAACCCGCTTTTATTAATTAATAATTTGTTTTATTATCTTTTTTAATTCTAGATCACATTGTTGAAGCTTTGCTTCAGTCTCCAGATTCCAGTCAAGGTTTGACTTTAATAGGGCTATCAATTGATATCTGCTAACATTAATTTAAATAACTACTCTGATACTTACACTATTATAAATTTCAAAATAACACGTAACTAAGGATAGTTCGGCCAATTTTTCTTACATAGTTTCCTTAGGCATATAGGCAGCATGAAAAAATAAAGTATTTTTTTATATATATTGTTTTGAGTAAAAGATAATGAGTTACCTTATTATGCAGATTTAAACAAAGGGCTTGAGTTGGATTTCAAAGGTAAGTAATCACATTCTAAGATATAATAGTAATGCTTTTAATATGCTTTCTCTTTCAGACATTATTATAATTGTACTTTCTATATCAACTGGTGTGCTATTATTTTCGCTTATTGGAGTTATAGTGTTTTCACTAATACAAATTCTCAGGATGAAGAAAAGGAAAGGTTAGATGTTCCAAAATCAGTAGTTAAATAACCAATTAGATTACAGTACAGTGGACCCTCAGTTATCCGAACCCCGTTTATCCGAACTCTCACTAATCTGAACATCATTTTTTGGAATTATAATGATATTCATTGGAATTTTGCTGTGGATTAAATAGATAAGAGATTAAGACCCCATTCAAAATGACTTATTTCGAATATCTGAACATTTCAAATATCCGAACAACCCTCAGTCCTGAGGTGTTCGGATAATTGAGGGTCTACTGTACTTGAATTCAAATATGGGAGAAAACATATAATATGGGCTGTGTAAGCAACACAATGAAATTAATAATAGCAACACTGTAAATTAGATACCTTTAGGACGGGTCAAAATTAAAAACTTCCCTTAGGGGTAATTGATATAATATTGAGAAGACAAAAACCAATGGTTAAACTAGTTAAAACTAATAGGCGTAATTCTCTGTGGTATTATGTTTATATTCGAATTTTTTTTGGCAATTCAGCATTCATGTTCCTCTTAATTTATTCTTTTGTAAGTCCAAATTTACACTTAACTCCAGACCACAATTTCAACTCCATATTATTTTTACTAATAAACATGGTAGGAGTCCACATAATGAATAAGAAAGCAGAAACATCAATCTTAGTGTGCATGCAGGCCATTTTATATGCTAAACATGCAAACTATTTTGTGAGCTATTAATAAAGTTACTAAAATGCTAAAATTTTATATTTTTGGTTATTTAGTTCTTTTTTTCCCACAGATATCGAAATAAATGGCAAAGGACCAGTGTATATAAATGGCTAATAAACACTTGAAAACATTTGCTCTATATTAAGCTCATATTATGTCTACACATGTTTTACTGTTAATATTGTTTCTGTATTTTTGTTTTGTTTTAAATAGCTTACAATATTGGAACAATTGACAGAAAAAATTGCTATATAAATTTCTGGCATCACAAATCAAGTGTATTATGTATAATTACTATAATTAAACCAGCTACTATTCTGCTTTCAGTTTGGATTGACTAAAACATGAACAGAAAAATACTAAACGGTAAACCAGCTTAGGACTTCAATAGAATGTGAAATTATGTTCCTATTGAGCATATTTGGAACAATATAATTAGTTTGCTGTGTGAGTGAGAGGAACTTTCAGTATGTCTGTAGCAATATGTTATAGTTGAAAAAAACACACAAACAGTTTGTTATTAAATCAATCGTTCTTGTATTTGTCTGTACTTTATAGGTAACATAATATTATCATGCTATATGTACATTTATAATAGTTTTTCTAATTGTAAGTGAAATAATAGTGATGAAGGAAGACAAAACTTCTATAAAATGCAAAATGATTATTGCCAAAATATGAAGCTGCTAAGATATATTATTGATGATTTAGTTGTGTGGAAGACTGGTAATTAATATAATCAGAAATAATATATACAATTATTACAATGTAGTGACACTATTATTGTAAGTATAAAGGCTTCTTTAATTTTGAAAAAATTGAACAGACATCTAAAATCCTTCCTTTGTATATTTTTTCGTAGACTACTCATACTGCATTCGCTCCATTCAGAATGAGATCCTGAATTAATAACAGCATCCATAATACATCTTCCAGGGACCTGGCAGCAATGCTCTAGTACAACAATGAAGATGCTAAATAGAACAAAATTGAAAATCTAATAAAAAATTACTAGTAGAGTTACCATCATTATGTTTCAGTCCGAGTGTATGCCCCAGTTCATGTGCCATTACCGAGGCAATGTGTGGAGAAGACAAATCCTTCACTGATACCACTAGGCCATTGTGGCGCTTCTTGCAAGCACCAGACACATATGCAACTCCGTGAATGTCATGCTGTTTAGGTCTGCTATAGTCACTATAATAAATAAATTGGGATAGCATAATTGCTAAAATGTAAACATCTGGAATAACTGTTAACTAGAGCAATAGTTTCTAAGGATTGGAAAGACTACTGGAGCATAAAAACACTTTGCAGCTTAACTTGAAAATTTCTGAGAGCTAATTGTATATTTGAAATTTTATGTATGACCAAATGTGCATGTACAATAGCTTGCTGTGCTATTCCTTTCTGGATTCAGATAAGTTGGTTTTCTTATATTCAAACATAAAGTAACTAATTTTGCTTCACTGATTTTAGCTACACCTTGAAATGCTGATAATTCTCATCAAGTTCATTTAACTAATTAGTCATTATCATGTCTGCTTTATAACTTATTAGTTGAATGAAATTTACTCTGAATATTGATCTAGTTAATATTTTGCAGTTGTTAATACCAAAAAAAATTTTGAAATAATTTTGGTAAACTAAGTATTGTAATAGACAATTATATTGAAATTTATGATCAACTTTTTAGTATTTAAGTACAACTGCTGGTTAATATATTCACCTTAACTATTTAACTTTCATGTAGTAGAATAATTTCCTTTATTTAGGATGTTTTGGTCCATGGACCTTCTTCAGTAAAACTGAGAAAGCACAACAGGGTGATTGCATGATATGATGCAATGTAGAAGGTCCACAGACCGAAATGTCTCAAAAAAGGAATTTATTCTACTACAAGATAACTAATTATTTATATGTAGTTAAAAAGTATATGTACGTAGGAACGAGTCTTTATAACATAATCACCTTATTAGAATAGCAACATCGTATTTGATCTTCCTTTGTTGTTTATGTAGTAAACCATTAAACACTTTCAACAAATTAAAGATGTCTTCAAATCCTTCTAGGGAGTTGGTGATGGCTGACAAAGTTTTTATCTTCTTAATAGAAATACTAATTCCAATTTTTTTGAACAGCTATAGAATGAATACTGAGTAAACATTTTGAACAAGATAAAGAAAAAGAAAATATTTAATAATTTGAATGAACTGTCCTATTTGTAAGTCTATGTCTTAGATCTTTCATTTTGCTTTTTCAGCATATGTATTGGGTACTAGTGATAGCTAATTGTAATAGCTAATTGTAAACTCAGTGAAATTCAATAATGTAATAGTTATGCTAAAATATATTATTCAAACAATAGAAATATATATACTGCTTATTGTAAACTCAGTGAAATTTCAACAATGTATTAGTCCTGCTAAAATGTATTATTCAAACAATAGAGAAATGTTCCAAATTCTTCCAAACTACTCACCATATCCACTCTATTGACAATGTTTGCTGTTCTTGACTCCATTTTGTCCAAATGTAAGCCACAATTCATATACTAGTAAAAAAAAAGAAAGCAAGACTGGGTATTAGTAAGTTAAGAGAAAATTAACGGTTACAATAAATTCCAGTTTATTATTCACTATACATGTGTAACATTAAAACTTACAGTATGGAAATCATTATAAATTAGGAGTTGAATTATGGGATGCTTTGTATTCGAAATCTAATTTTAAAATAATACAATTTGTAATAAGACATTCTGTAAAACATTAGAGAAACTCACATAATTATGGTCTGACTGAATCATAGAATTGGTTTTAATTGATCCATCTATATATATAAAAATGTGTTTTGGCAATTTTAATTGTAAGTACATTGTCAAAAATTTGTCAACTCTAATTATCAACACAGTTTACAAGTTTTGTTATAGTTGTCAATGGACTCTTTTCAGGCAGTGATTACACTTAATGATAGTTAAATATGCTTGTGCAACATAGCAAACATAAACTTGTATACATACCTGATGATCTTTTTAAAGAATATAGTTATCGCATGAAAGAGAATAAATTTTACTATTTTACATCACAGATTATATAAAGCTTAAACTGGGATTGCCCAAATCATAGTTATTCCTCCCAGTAAGCTAAATGCTGAAATTTTTAGCTCTTTTTGGTAAAGCAAAACTGTTTTGTGCCAGTTTGAATTTCTGCTTAGTCAAGAAGTCAGGAATTATGGATGCAGTAATAAAGCAACTTGTGAGTCCTGTCTATATTTGTGAATTAAGTTTATTGTTACAGTAGTAATTTTTTAGCATCTGATTCCCAGCTTTCCAGCAGCAGAACTCATATGATCGCCACTTTGAACACAATAGTGTTAAAAACACAATCATGCTTAAATTATAACTAATTGCAGTGCAATATTTAAATTTGGTAAATGGAAAGTTGCAAATTTTAATTATAACCTTGGATTGTTTTGCTAACATCTGAAATATAAAATTAACATAGCTATACTTTATTTAGTTCTATAAAACAGTTTCAGGATAATAGTTTGAAAAAGTGTGCTCACAATAAATTACATCTTTTGTGTATACATGTACTTTTCTCTACACATTGTTCTCTCAATATAAATTCAAAACCTATGGAAGGCAGCAAGAAATGAATTAAAATTTGATACCTATGTACCTAAAAAGAAGACAGCTATTTGTGAAATTCAAATCATAAATTATTATATTTCATTTTGATTATTGTACTTACATCTTAATGAGTTGAAGTTGTATTCCAAAATATGCTCCGTATTCAACTATAGAATAAATTATGTCATAGTATTAAATAGTAAGTTTCACATGCATTTTTTAGGACAGTGAGGGAAGTGAACTAAGAAGGCCAAGTGCTAATTACACTATTACCAAATAACTTTACCAGTTATATTAATTACTACGAAAGAATACATATTAACACATTTTAATCTCCATGTTGTCATATATACATTTAATCGAGTAGCTACAATTGTAAAGAGTAATTTGACTTTTGGGATGAAGTTATTGAGAAGGTTTTAGATCTTCAGGTTAATTCCACTGCACACTTCAGTTTATTTTATGCTTTTTAACAAATCATGGGACACAATCTACCCAACGCTATAATCAACATACTCCAGCATTAATTATCAACCTTACTCAGAAATATTGAAATATTGGTATTTAACTTTAATTACATACATCTGATGTATTTGTCTCAGTTGGTACTATGAACATGTATCCATCTACTTCACTTCCAAATTCTCCGCTGTAAAAAGAATTTATGTATTAATAATATTGATTGGCAATACAAGAATGAACTCACTGAATCCCATAGCATGTGCTAACATAGGCTTCCCAATCCTTGTATATTTTGTTCCTATACTCAAATGTGTCTACAAATCCTCGATAAAAGCAATTTTGCAATTTCTATAGAAATAAATTGATCATATAGTGAGGGTTATAAATTTGAGGTATTGCTTATCTTCTTGTAAATTTTAATGAATGATTTAATGCATAATATGCTACCATAAATACACTCTATATGAAATTAATGCTATATAGACACATCAACTTATGTATTTATACTTCAGTTTTAATGAATGTTAAAATACACTATATTGCTTGTATTCTTGATTTATAAGCCATTCTGTTTAGCAATATGCGATAGTATTGAATATGTACCACATAGCTATAATAGTACATGTATATAATATATTATATAAAGTATTTTGATACACACATTTCACCTTTGATATAATTTCTTTTGTAGAACTACTGTTGTCATAGTATGTTCCAATGTAGTCAGAAGCTATGAGAAACCTATATAGGATGAGAACAAAGATATAGCCTTAGAATTATTTAACCATTAGCACAACATACTCATTAATAGTTAGGGCTAAAGTATATCTGGACAGAGACACATTCAGTTGCAACGGAAAGCCATCCTAAAATATAGTTAGTAGATTATTAGCCCTTTACAGCTTCTAGCTATCCTACCTTAGTCACTTCCACTGATTCATTTTGTACTTGAGGATAAACTTTCTCTTTTGGAAACATTTCCACACCATCTACAAGTAAAACTCTACAAGTGTAGGGGAATATTACATTGGAGCAGGAGTACCAGATCAATAATTTGGCAAACTTCTTATTATTTGTGCACATTATGAACCTACTTGTATTCTAGAATAGTGGATCTATGCTACACTTCAACGTCTATTAAGCCTCAAAAGTGATTTTGTTTTAATATCGCGTCTGCAATGCTAACGCTCGCTCTAAGATAAAAATTAGCACTGTGTTGGTGAAAAACTTCTACCTAATCCTATTCATGGAACGTAACATACCCATTGGAATTGAAGTCGTCTATTTCGGCATTTGTGCACATCAGCAGATCTGTAAATTCTTCAATTACATTTATTACTTAATATTTTCTGAAGTCAATACAGTTTCGATTTAGCAACTTTGCATACAATTATCAAGTTCTGACCTTTCCTTAAAACTAGATTGAATCTTTCTCAATTAAAGGGGTCTAGATAGAAGCGAAGGAAAAATGTGAAAAAAATCTCAGTTGTCGCTGGGGAATCGAACTCAGGACCCCTTGCAGTCAGCGGTGTAGTTCGCTTTATGCTCGGGGAAGTTAACGGAGTTAAAAGGAGTGAAGTTTCACTTTGAAAATGAGTGTTTCTGGAAAGTTTAGTTTCTTCTCTTATGAAGACAGCGTTTCCAAGTTTAGTTTCTTCTCTTATGAAGACAGCGTTTCCGATGTACCATTTTCATTGAATCCCGTTATGTACCGTGAAACCCATTTCACCTTTGACCTCCACACGCGCAATTCCCGGTCGTTCCCAGAACTTTAAACCGAAATGGCTGGGTGTACTCCAGGTATTGTATAATTATTGGAAGGAAAACTAGAGAAATTTCAAAACCCACACTGCAACACCTATTCCAATACTGCTTACTTAATTGCATATAACAGCAGCAAAGTAATCGAAGAAATATGGCCATACAAAATACAAAGCAAATAAGCTGCACAAAGCGATATGTATGCTGTTTCAATGATGTGCTGTGATATGCTGTTTGTTGTTTTACAAATGGCATATTATTTAAAAAAAATCATCACAACAAAAAGTATGATATCCAACTGAATATTGTTCACATGAATAAACAGCTAATAATGAATGTGCATATCTGTAGAGCGTTCACAGATCAAGGCTAGGTATCTTGAGTCAGAACATGGATCAACAAAGGAGGATAACTAATAAGCTTCTTCGTCTGCCCCTTTCAGTGCAAGTTGCCACCATTTCACAAAGGGAAACTCATTTCACATCCCTGCAGAATTGCTACATAAAAAATATCACTGCTAAATAAATCATTTCTCATGTGCAATTTTTAATGAATAACCCCCCTTCCCTCCCCCAATGAGCCATTAGGGATCATGGCTTCTTTGTAAATGCAACTTCACTGATGATAACCACAAACCATTTGACTGAGTCAGCTGAATCCTTATAGTGCAAAATGGCTACTTCTGAGCAAACAGTACTGGAAGGAGCTCTGAGGTACGTTTGTTTTTCCAAAGAAAACTAAAGGAAGGCCAAGATTCCCCATCCACACAGCCTTTCAAGTGCAGGAAGTTCCAAGTAATTACTCGCATGTGCAAGTGGGTAAGGTGTAACAATCGTGTCATTTAAATTATCCATATACATGTATATAGTGTGTGTATATGTGTGTGTGTGTAGTGGTTGTGTCCTGGGCTCAGGGCCTCAGGTTCAAGCCCAACTCAGGCATTTTTTTTATATGATTTTCCATCTGCCACCTACCAGCCCCACCAGTCCACCCAGCTGTGATTGGCACCTGGCATTTGCTGAAATTCAAGGCCTTTTCTCATGCAACAGCAATGGTCCAGGTGGGACTTGGGGTGCCCACACCACTTGCTGTGAGGAAAGGCCTGTTCTCCTGCAAGTTCCTAGCCCGGCTTAGTGCACAGGCATCCTGGTTCTGCCAGGTGCTGTGACCGCCTAGTGGCAGCAAGAAAATTTGAATTGTTTTGCATTTTGTGTGTGTGTGTGTGTGTGTGTGTGTGTGTGTGTGTGTGTGTGTGTGTGTGTGTGTAGCTGTGACAAAAATCTTTGGCAACACTGGAGACTTACAAATTTAAAATACTTTAAACTTATACACAAGCTTTGAAAATAAATGGTACTGCTACTTTCCAAACTTAATTCCTAATACTGCCCACAATCCTGATTTTAGTGGGTGCATTTTATGCTCTTTGCCAATATTTGGCCAGCCGTCAACTGTTATGTTTATTAATTGTAAATTTCACTACAGTAATACTTGTAGAACTTGCATTATACTATATTGGTGAAATTTAAATTTAGTTTATTATAATGAAGGAGTAGTAAATTGTAATTGGCAAGTGAATGTAGTGAAGGAGACACTATCAGATGATGTAAGATGAGAAAAATTCAGTGATATGAATAGTGAAACAACACAATGCTGCTACTAGGTATAGTTTATAAAAAGCAGTGGCAATCTCAATTAACTTATTAGCCTTGTAGTTTGTGCAGTGGTGAAAAACTAGTTCTTTCAATGGTTCAGTCATTCTCGGCTGAAATAATTATATAATAGTAAATTTACTTGTTTTAATGGCCTTGTTCATTAAAACTCAACCTGTCGTTTCGACTTCTTGCCGAAATCCTCTTCAGGGGTCAAGTAAGGTCGAACTATCCGTGGTGATATAATACACAATGTAAACATCAACATTTCTGGAGGTTTGTTTTTTGTTGCTGTTTTTTTTTTCATTTGGCTAATTTGTGTAGGATCCGCTCATATTCCATCACCATTCTTTTTGTCATTAGCTGTTAAAGCGAGAAAATGTGCTACTATTATAATTAGTTTATTTTGAACAAACAGTGTACATACGTTTCTAAGTAACCAAAGCTCGGGTGAGCACTGAAGCCGAACCTTCTTCAAAGTTAGATGTTTATATTAAAAACAAAACTATTTTCTTAGTCATAATAGTAATAATAATAATAATAATATTAATAATAATAATAGTTAATAATAATAATAATAATAATAATAATAATAATAATAATAATAATAGTTAATAATAATAATAATAATAATAATAATATTAATTAATAATAATAATAATAATAATTAATAATAATGATAATTAATAATAATTAATAATAATAATAATATTATTATTATTAATTTAGCAAAGCGAGCAAAGCTGTATACTAATGAGTTTGGGATATCTACGGTGATACGGGTAATGGTCGCTAAACCAGAGGATTCTGTTTAGTGAAGTTTGGGACGGGGTCGAACGCCGAGCGAACACAAAAATACGGAGGGTTAAAGTACAAAATGACATACATACATCCAAACATATTATATATAAATAAATAAATAAACAAACATCCCCGATTTTCAATTGTACCCCTGTAAGTGTCTCGCTCGCTACGCTCGCTCGCCAATTATTTATATCAAAACTACATTAGCTAACTTACAAATAAATATAGCTTTACTTTTTAGCCTAGCCCCTTAGCTTGCTCTGCTGAATTCAACTGGAACCCTTTTCTAGTAAATAGATGCAAATAATAGAGCAAATTTAATAGAAGCAGGTGAATTTCACTGAAATAACAAGACATTTTAGTGTAGGAGTTAAAATATGAGACTTTACTATATCCTGTTCTATAAAGTGAACCAGAATCCAAGCCATTTCTAAAAAATATAACAAACAACAACAACTATCAAGACATAATACCATTAGTCAATAAAAAGAAAGACAGTGAAGTGGAATGGGTGGGTGGGGGGGGGGGGGGGGGGGGGGGGGAGGGGGGTTGACGGGAGGTGGTGGCGAAATAGGGG
>WLWI01000767.1_pt1 | contig 28443 bp, 12 predicted proteins | sample 6701501 | NCBI WGS metagenome assembly WLWI01 (sample SAMN12718690, study PRJNA515312) | sponge metagenome | isolation source: marine sponge | host: Mycale hentscheli | place: New Zealand: South Island, Marlborough, Capsize Point | collected 2014-11-01 | reverse complement strand
CACAAGGTGGTTATGATTACTAGTATGATGCAAGAGATCACGGATATTGCAGAAATCTCCCCTGTACTTAATCCACCAATGCTTGACTTTGGAGTAATCATGAATTCTGAAACAAAAAACAAAAAAACAACAACAATAACCACAAAAAACCAAACAAAAACAACAACAACAACAGATACATTTGGGTTTTAAATTAATTTCTAGAAATTTTAACTTAAATTCAAAGTGTCAGAAAGTCCCAAGTACAGGATAAGATAAAATTAAGTGATAGATTTCACTATTTTCCAGCTCAAGTTGGATACCAGATGAATGCTAACTAGTTGAAGTCAAATCAAATGGAGAAATATTACTGCAGTTAACAATGGTGAAAATAATTGAACAATTAAAAGAATCTGCAGACAAAATCACATGTAATAAATTTTATGCATTAAATTAATAAAAAGTAATTTAAGTCCGTAATTGATTTCAATCTTCTATATTTTTGGTAGAATAATATTTAAATTCGTGTACATATTAAGATGTCAAATTTACTTTGAACATCAATTTGATGAGCATCAGACCAATTCCCCACAGAGAATGTGTTGCTGGGACGTATCTACACAAAACATAAAAGTATTAATCAAATCTGCCCTTTATACCATTGGACTCCTACCTGGAGGTACACAAACTGCTGAAGGGTGTCATAGTGGATTTCACCAAGAGATGATGTTTGATTGTTCTGCTTACACAAACAAATAATTTTCATTATATTTCAAAAAAAAAAAAAAAGCCTGCTGAGTTAAAAAATCAGCTACAAAATTATTCTAAGTTTATGTCACTTAAAATATTTCATATCATAAACCTATTAATGATTTTTGCTTTTGGCAAAAGATATATAGTGATTTTCTACTTATACAGTTATGATAAAGTGAAAGGTAAACCTGCAAACTATTTATTATATTGAAATAACTTTCTGTACACATATATTATTAAACTCAGCAAAAAAACAAAACAAAAACAAAACAAAACAAACTACTTTAATATAACATTCGATGTTATTTTTACAAATGGAATAAAATAATGTATTATAAGTGAAGAACTATTATTATCTTTGTTTTAAGGATAGCCATGGTTAGCTATTATTTATAACATATGCCTATTAAGTAAATATATAGTAATAATAGCAAAATTTTCTCGTTCTAACAGCCAATATTGTTAATTAAAACTTAACCTGACGTTTCTACTTCTTGCTGAAGTCCTCTTCAGGGGTGAAGAAGACAAAATATCAGGTTAAATTTTAACTAACAATATTGACTGCCTTAGAATGAGAAAAAATTGCTATTATTACAATTATTTCAGCCGAGAATGACTGAATCATTACATACTAAGTGTATTGCTACATACATAAATATTTAATTGTTAATAAAACTAGTGATCTGCTTGAACGTAAAGGGCAAGTGAGCCAGTGCACAAATGAAACAATTCAGTAGAATGCATCTGTCCATTTCTAATAATATAAGTACATAGCCGTTGTGACCATTATATACTTTAGCTAACAAGTAGTACAGAACTACTTTCTTACTTCAATTCTCCAAATACTGGTATATTCTGTAGTCTCTAACTACCTGAATTACCAGTAGCTTTTGACAACAAACACTCATAACTACTAAAATTTAAAAAGGCAGTCTTTTTTAATTATATCTGGTAAAGGGTTTCAATACCATAGTAACCATTCGCCATACCATTGTGTAACTTGAAAATCAAGAAGTTCTAAAGAATTACTGCACAGTGTTGAGTCTAACAGAATATGTTTTTAAATGCGTCTTGTGACATTCAGAAATAACCTAATAGGAAGGGGTAAACAATAAATTTTCTTGAATGATATGGGATCGCTATACCGAAAGAAGATTCAATTTAGTATCGGAAGGGGTAGACCACGAAGCAAACACAAAAATGTGAGGGTCAAAGTACAAAATGACATACGTACGTCCACACTATGCAAACAAATCCCTGATTTTCAATTGTGTTACCCCTGATAGTGTCTTGCTCGCTTTGCTCGCTCACCAACTAAACAATCAATATTGAACATCACATGTATACTACTAGCTAATTAAATATATTAATTATTAATGATGCAAAGATTAAGTCATTTACTATCATGGCGTGACTATTTTGGATGTGGAAAATAACTTCAAGTTATTATTGCTAGCTTTTTAAATAGCTATGTAGGAATCCTCATCTGAAGTTTATTCCTTACGGGTATTCCTTTGCAGAGATCTCCATTGACAGGGTTTTCAGCACCAATAAGAGGTTTAGGTGACAAGCACATCAAGTAATCCCCAAGTTTACCATTCGGTTTTGCAGGTGGATTCCAGGTGGCATTAATTAGAACACTCCTGTTTCCCATCAAGGTGGCACTATGCAGTGTGAACATCAGGACATTAGAAGGTGGTTCTGATATGGCACGTGTGATGCAAATATAGGATTCCAGGGAGGGAGTGACTAGCATAGCTCTGGTATTCCATGACACAGACAGCTAAAAAATGTATATCAGAGGTATAAGAAGATGTCTTACTATGTGGGGTGGGGGGAAGGGGAAATGGGCTTCAAAGGCAAGTATTTGTAACTCACTGGTGTTTATTTGTTTATGTGGGAAATCTCCTCCCAAAATTATGGGAACCATTACATAAAATGCAGAATAATACTTATCTATCTCTTAGCCATCTTATTCATTGCTACCTCAAATCTGAAGAAGCGAGTGGAAATCTTTCTTGGGAGATGGAACCTGGTGTAAGCAATATCATCCAATTGATACTCACGATTTCCTGGCTGTATTCAGCACATAATGAAATAATAACATTGAATAAAATATATGAATTGGATTTTTTTTTCAATGAAGTATCATGATGTCCATTAACAAAAACAACAACAACAACAACAAACAGATGTAATAATGATAATTAATAAAAACGGCTACCAAACAAGTGATTGTAGTTGCTGTTTTTTTTATAAACTTACTTGGAATCTGTAAAATAAAAGTGACGGATCAGGATGCTGTGGTATAGGATAATTAATTGGACTTCCCCTTAGATTCACATTATATTCGTAAATTTTTCGAGAAATTTCAAAGCCTGAAATATAGTTCCCTTCTGCTAAATTATTAGCAGCCATTATGATGTTGAAAAAGAATTGGAAATAAGGATTTCCATAAATGTTATTCTGGAGGTCCTTTCTACAGTTAAATGTTATCATATCATTCTTGTAATCTATAAGCAGAAACGAGTGAGTAAATTTTTATTCAAGCAATTATAGTTAATTAACTCCAGAACAGGTCCTAAGTACCCTAAGTAATAGTCTACTATAATCAATACAAATATTTCTGTAGAGCATGCATAGGCGTGACCTTATTATAAAGAAATCATCTTTCACTGCCTTATTAATAATAACAGTCTAACACAAGTTTAGAATACTTCAACCAGCTGAAAGCAAACATGCTCAAAGTAAACGTGCTCAAAGTAAACAACATATTGTATCATTAATACTGGAGTTGTTATTAGATGACCTGCAAAAGATTTGGTTGTGTGCAGCTTAGACACAGATCTGTTACCATCACTGCCAACTGATGTGACCTATATGAACAAACAAACAAACAAAAAAAGCAAGCAACAACAACGACAGCTATTTGAAAATATGTAATACTTTCGGTATTTTGTGTACTTTAATATACATTAAGTTATATTTTACCGTAATTGTATAGTTGCAACCCATAACAGGATCATCTCTAGAAGAGATGGCATTAAGAAGAGTGGAGTATTCGCTCTGATATGTCTGAAAGTAGGACAAAAATTAAATTAATAGGATGACGATACTTGTGAACTGACTTGTATTAGAGTGTTTATTGGGATTCAATACATGTGAAAACTACAGCTCACATGAGTGGTCACACCATAAAATCAAACTTTAATAATTAGACTATCTTTATTGGCGAGGGAGCGGAGCGAGCGAGACACTCTCAGGGCTAACACAATTGAAAATTGGGGATGTTTGTTTGTTTATATATATGTGTGGACGTACGTATGTCATTTTGTACTCTGAACCTTGCATATTTTGGTGTTAGCTCTGTCTTTGACCCTGTCCCAAAATTCACTAAACAGATTCTTCTGATTTAGCGATCATTACCCGTATCACCCTATAAATTGAATTGTTTATCGCTTTGAATTCTTTTGTGGGTGCAGTTAAAACTAAAAACTTACCGGAGTTCCATTTCTATTCGAGGTAGTGGTGGTAGTAAGTGAATACACTATTTGTCATAGTTATGAGCCTCATGTAACAGTATTTACTTGAAAATTCATTGACCACTAGACTACTCACGAAGGTAAGTCTAGTGTAGGTATGTTGAGTTGTGTCAAAGTATTGTGCGTTACAACTACTCACAAGGAAAACATTTAAATAGTGTGACTTGTTTTTTGTTGCTTTTTTTTTTTTCAATTCAAACAGTTGCGGGGAGTGGTTACTATGGCAATGAGTCTCCTTTACCGTATATACGTAATTTAAAAACTCGATTTTTTTAGTAGCTTGCACTGTAAAAATTATAGCGTGAAAACCCACCAAATTCACACCAAACTGGTGGTGTGAATGCCCACCACCTATGCATAGTGTGTCCTTCACACTTTCTTCCTAGTGTGGATGCACACTTAGTGTGAAATTCACACTCAATGAAATAGCATGGACCCTTTACCGAACATTAATTACATTCATGAGCAGGCAAAAACCAATGCTATTATCATTGTAGTCTACATTATAAATGTTTTGTACACTTGTGTGCTAGATAAGAGAGTTGACTAAAATTTTAGTCGTCTGATTAATGAGATTTGGGATTACACCAATCTCTTTTTGGAAAAAAATGTTGATATGTAATACTAGAATCAATGTAACTTAAAATAAGTCAGCATTAATGTAAGTATGAGTTCATAGTGATTATGGTGAAAATTCATACTAAATTTGGTGTGTACTTTACACCCAAATGATGAGGTGTGCGCATCACACCATATTTTGGTGTGACTATTGTTACAAGTGATTCACGCTTAATTTGGTGTGAACTACACACCTTTTGGTTTACAGTGTGGGTGTTAGTTGTTAAAATCAAACGTCTATAGTGTAGTTTAAGGCTCGCTCGCCATTTGTGCTCAAGCTCACCACTAGTTATATTCTGACACTTCAATTTCTAATATTGAATATACTAATTGTGAAGTCCATGAGAAAATTTACCTAATCTAATCATTATGGACTTCATGCCATGTATACATTGTACAATATCAATTCCTCAATGTGTTTTCTGCTTTCCTGCTTCATTAATCCCGTCATTATATTCTAAACAAATTTTTATTATTTCACCGTACGTATGCATAAAGTAAACTACTACACTTGACTTTTAGTAGTTAACAACACAGATTTGCAGTAGATAAAAATATATAATCAATTGTGATTGTTTATAATATTGTACCTTGCCAGTCACAATATATAGCTTTTTTCGATATTGTGTTTGTGTCTCTCTGCTGGGGGTTATGAGTGCCCTTACTTGCCTCTCAGTTTGTGCAATTGGCAATGGTTGGTGGCAATAGATGCTTTCACTGAACTGATTGTTTATGACACTTTCAATCTCCCCAAAATAGTGTGAACTAAAGATTACTGTTAACTGTTCCCCAGAGAATATCATTAAGGCTTACATGCTCCACCATCTTGGATAAGTACTGTATATTGGTATCGTTGCAATAGTCCGGACCGTGCCTGTAGGCAGCATTTCTCAATGTCACCACAAAGTGATTCAAATGTTGATCGTCTGGATAAACAAACACATGCGCGTATGCATCAATTGGATTGATCAAAGACTGGAAGTATAGAACTCATAAGTATCTCTAGTACCTTGTGGTGGCTCCCAAGTGACATTAATAGTTACATGTTGGAAGAATGAGGTTCTCTCATCGAGGGAATCATCAATTTCATGAATGTACGGAAAATTTGGCAACTTACGTCGATCTGTTGTAAAAAAAGCATCAAAAACAAAAAACAAAACAAACAATAACAACATCAAATAATAAATTATGACATGATTTTACAGTATTTAGGTATTAAATTTAGAAATATAATTTTCTTGTGCTCGACAGAGAGTACAAAAAGTAAGGTTTGATCGTTTAAGTTTGGTTGCATCTACTCTATATATTATTATTACACTTTTTTATATGTAATATAAAATGGCATAATATGGCAGACATAAAATTTAATTCAATGGAACACTCTCCACTCTACATTAGTTTCCTACATTTAAGTGTAACCACTCAAATCAGTGTTCTTCATTCACAAATTATCAAGGCTGATTATCTTTAAACAACAAATCTATGAATTTGTATTTGCAATAGAACTAAATTTTATGATAAAATGAGTTTAATATATGATGGTTTTGCTTCTTCATTTAAACAGATAAAGCTTTCTGAATTGTTGTCCATGCTTTTAAATAAAGCATGATAAAGCATGCACAATTTACGTCATGTTATACTATCATTTTATCTATCCTAAAAGCAAGTAGAGCTGGTTATTGTGTGGATAACCTTGTTAATGAAGAACTGAACACTAGAGAGGTCCTTGAGCTACTGGACACAACTTAGATGTATTATCTAAGTGAAGTTTCTTCTGAATGGCTAACACAAATTTTAGTCGAGTGATCACATTTATCTGATGTAATTCCAGTACATTTTGATGTTATAGATTTAAAAACAGACAAATTAAGCTATATCTTTTTTTTTTCTAAAACTGCCACTATATTTATTTTCATTTTCACTTGATTTTTTTTATAAAAAAATGAATTTTTCAAGTAATGAAAAAGGGGAATGTGGAATAGGGAGAAATTAAGGAAGGAGTTTCTCTTTTGTTGAGTGGAAAATCCTTGATTTTAAGACCTGTGTATGAGTATATCAATCATTGGTACACATTATGCTTTATTTTGCCAGAATAGACATACGTTTTGAGAACTAGACATGTAATATTAGATTTCTGATTAATCTGTTGTATAAAAAACTGAATATGTTGAAACAGAAGATAAATGTCATTAGTTTGTTATTGTTTATGATTGTAAAAGCAGGTTGCATGCTGTGCATGCTTTAGAAAACATAAGAGCAGCATGCTTTTCAGTTTTTTTTATCTGACTTAAAAACATTCTACATGTAACCAACAATCTTTCACAATGACCATTAGTCTCTGATAGGACTCTATTTTAATTACGTCACAGCATGCACGTACACTGTCATAAATTTTTTTCCTGTCTATGAGACTGGTTGTCAGATTAGTTAGTTTGTCACTCAGTTTATATTTTTACCCATCTAAAGTCATTCCCACATTTTAATAGGGTAATACAGACTCAGTGTAATTGATGAGAATGCAATTAGAAATGAGACTAGTATAGCCTGTTGCTGGAATATATACATATATACATATATATATATATATATAAGTACATGTGGCATTTTTGTAGCACTTGTGTTAACAGAAATTGATGACAAATTGGTACGACTTTCAAACTTTGTGCAGCTCATTAGAGTGTTTAAGATTACACTACTTCTCATTTGAGCTGTTAAAGGATGATTTCATTGCAGCTTCAAAGAGCTGAAAATTACTCTTCAGCTTCATATTAACTAGAGGTAATTAATTCATTACTCATAAAATTTAAGTTTTCTAATGAAAATTTGGAAGAACCTACTAATAGTTTTAAAAAGTCCTTCTAATTTAAAATTTCTGCTTATCACAAAGTAGACAACTTTTCACATGAACCAGGCCACACTCCCAGGTTATACCCTTAAGTTGAAATTCATGGCAACACATATAACAGTGTAATGTGAACAAACTGGAAACGATAGGTAATGGTTTTGATTGATTGATTGATTGATTGAATGATTGATTAATTGATTGGTTGATTGATTGCTAGATAGATTGACTGATTGATTGACTGATTGATTGATTGACTGATTGATGGATTGATTGATAGATTGAATGATTGATTAATTGATTGATTGACTGATTGATTGATTGACTGATTGATTGATTGAATGATTGATTGATTGATTGATTGATTGAATGATTGATTAATTGATTGATTGACTGATTGATTGATTGACTGATTGACTGATTGACTGATTGATTGATTGATTGGTTGATAGATAGATAGATAGATTGACTGATTGATTGACTGATTGATTGATTGATTGACTGATTGATTGATTGATTGGTTGATTGATTGATTGATTGATTGATTTGTGCAGTAACTTATTTTGGATTTAATCTATCTCATAAGAAAAATGTAATTTCAGAGAAAAATGAATACTTTAATTTGTGAATTTGAAAGAACAGGCGTTTGCAAATTACACCCCACCAACAACTAGCTATTGTTGTATCAGCTAAGTAACATCTCTGCAGATCATGCATAGTAAACAGATATGAACTTCATCTATGAGCCTAGATTGCTGAAACTAATAGATAGTATGAACAATTGTGTTGCAGGACAAGGGCTAAGTGATACATCCAAGTCAGTCTTGAAGTTTTCAGGATAGTTAGCAATTATGCCATTGGTACAACAACACACGGTATAATTGTATTACAGTGCTTCCTTGATTATCCAGGTACTTGTGGTTAAAGATTTAAAGTATGCAAAATTGGTTGATGTAAATAATGATATTCATAACCACCATAATTAAATTCATTGCCTTATTTTGTGTTTCAATGATACACAGTACACATTGTATAAAGTACAGGTACTCTTATTGTGGATCTCTACAGAGTTTTGAGGCAGTTGGGACAAAGATAGTAAGGCGCCTGTGGTATCCATCTGTTACTGAAGGATCAGTGCTCTCTACCTTTACCCTTTGGATATACAGAGTTTTGAGGCAGTTGAGATAAAGATAGTAACGTGCCTGCAGTTGTATGGTATCCGTTTGTTCTTTCTACCTTTATGCTTTATAGGGGTGGCTTTACCCTTTTTATGGTGTCACTGACTTGAAAGTATGGGATAATGGAGGAAGCACTATATAATTATATCAGGAATTTCTATATAACCCACCTTCTTTTATAAAGAACACTGTTGGCTGAGTGAAATCGGTAGCACCAAATTTGTTAACGACACAAAACGAAACTTCAACAGTCCTACAAATGTGGCTGGACAGATTTAAGAAAGTCCTTACATCGTGCTACAAGATAGAAGTGATTCATAGACATATATACAATGTATATGTTCAGTTGTTAAGTCAAGAATTGTTACTTACTTGCCAGATGTACGTAATGTTGTTTGTTTCCATATCATGAATTTGAAAGATGAATCCATTCCATAATTCGACCTGCAGTCTGTTAGATCTGTCTCCTGCAGCCTCACTCAGATCTACCCTGTACAGTCCTTTGTCACTGGACACAGAGGAGTCATTCCATTCTGTCAGGTTTGGAGGAGCCAGAGGAAGAGGTGGATAATGCTGTAGCTTTGTAAGAATAACCACAGCATCCAAGCAACCCAACAGACATGCGGTTCTCTGCATGAACAACCAGTCAAAAGAATGGACAAAAAGAAGGGAGATGTCATTCAAAGAAACAGTAATATTAACTGAGAATCATTAATTAAAGAGAGCCATTACTGAGAATATCTACACAAGTAGTCCATAATTAATGATTGCCAGCAAATCTAGCATATCATAGCAAATAGTATTATTATCATTCTGGTGAAAATGATACTATTGACTTGTCACAAATAGAATTGATTTAAAATAAAACTACAAATTAGAAAGTCCTGAGTATATGCTGAAGAATAGAAGATAAAGCAATAGTGTTTTACAGACACATGGTGCATAGTACATGCTCAGATTGTTACGTATGTCAAGAGAAATAACTTAATAACCAAATGTATGAAAGAAATCTCGGTGGAATATACAGTTTCGTGAAACAAATTATTAAATTTATTTTCATTTGAGGGTGTGTTTAGCAGAGTGAATTGCTTATAGCTTGATTTCTAGAATGGCTTACACTAAATGACGTATGAGGTCTATTATGATATTCAGATATATTATTATACTAAGCATTGCTTACTAAAATTTTTTGGTTTTATTTTATATTATTCTTATTTCTGTATAATATCAAATGAAATGAGGTTATAATCTCAAAGCATAATGACTCATGTAAATTATTAATCCGCAGTTGGAAACTTACCGAGTTACACTGTATGTTGCAGTCTGTTTGTGCTACCCAGAGATCAATTAGGTCAGGATTTTTACAGATGTCGGCACCACCACATTCCTCTCTGCATTCGGCATTCTTTAGAAAATTCAAGATAATAATGAACAAATACACTCTATAATGTACATATGCTATATTATCAAGTTCTGACCCTTCATAAAAACTAGATTGAAAGTTTCTCACTTAAAGGGGTCTAGAGAGAAGCCAGAGGAAAATGTGAAAAAATCTTAGTTGTCGCTGGGGAATCGAACACAGGAACCCTTTCTATATATTAGAATAATTCTACTACTTGCATATAGAGACGTCTAATGATATTGTAGTATCAATTATTGTTTTGAATAGATTGCAGCAGAAAGTTTTCTCTTCCATAATATAGTACATGGTTTTCGAAACAAGCAGAAAATTTTCTCTTCCATAATATACATGGTTTTCAAAACAAGCAGCAACACACATCGAAAAACATATCCTATAGTCTTAGTATTTTCATATATACAACAAACAAGTACCTGAAAATCTCTTACATTCAAATTATTGAAGTACTCCATAATTTTCAAAACTGATCTTTCTATTGCCTAACATTGCACCAGACTTCTCTCATAACACCTTGAATAATACATTGTTTCCTTAGTATGTGTATAGTTATATTAGAAACATAAAATGGAATACTTTTTTTATGCCAAACATTAAATGTGAGCAGCTTGAAGCTAGTTGCCATAGATATCACTTACACAAGCTTGTCGACACCTGGTAAGTTCACTATTTCTGTTCCGACTCAGAGTTGCTGGTGTAACTTGAGGATCCACCAGCATTGTGCGGCAACCTCTGGTGCACTCGTGTATCTGTAGTGAATACGTATACATATTATATGTTCTATCATTTTGTATGAAGTTAGACTGTTCATGTGAATTACTTACATACTATGGCAATAAAATTATTATTGTTATTTTATTTATCCATGCATTTATTGGGAAATAACTATATATATATATAAACATGAGTCAGAGTGTGATATGGTGAAATATTTCAAGGTTGTTAGCAAGTTCATTACCCTAGTAGTAATAGTAAGGGGCCAAGTTCATAACTTTTCCAGGTTTTTACAGCTACGTTCCTCTGGTGTAGCCTACCCTACTGTGTTATAATAACTGCTAAAATAACAGCTGGGGGTTTGGGTAGCCGCTATAGTCAAGTTTACAGCTGTGAGTTACCAGTCCTAGCACAAACTACAGCAGTGAAGATATCTACGGTAGAATAAACCACTTATTACATTCATCAGAGTGATATAGCAAGATATTTCACTCTCAGGCTTTATTTTCACTCACCTCAGGCTAGTGAAAATAAATTTGCCTTCTCATGAAATATTTTGCCATATCACACTCTGACTCATATTATAATCTATTTTAGATGGGTAGGAGCAAGTCTAAATGCTAAGGTACATACTGACGTAATGATACATGTGTGTACAGAACTGAAAACCCCCTGTATTTGTTATTACAGCAATTATCATGTGACAGCAAAGATAATTATTCCTGTATACCACTTTCAACTGAGTGCACTAGAGTTAAGATGACCATGTACCATTCCAATTGAGTAGCCACAGTGTGCATCGTCACTGACAACAGCAGTGGGCCAGACAGGATACAAGGTCACATTCGTTAACATGGACTATAAAAACACAGACAGCAATATCAACATGTCCAACAAAATGACCAATTGAAGATCAATCAATTATGAAAGTGATAATTTCATTATATGTACCAGAATTCAATTTTAATATTACAAATAAAGTCTGTGATTGGGAAAGCTCACCGGAGATATCAAATAGTAAATTAATGTCTATAGTAGAGAAGTACGATGAAAAAGCAATTTCAGTTTGCTGTATTAAGCAACCTTTAAGAATACACAATTTTGTCTCAACATATTAAAGTAATTTACAAACTCATTGAATCATGCAATAACTTTGGGTATATAGTCATATTTTTTTGATGATTGCTATAATTCCTTGAAATTGAAAAGAAATGTTTGTAAGGCCAGACTATTAATATTAAAAATCTAAATAGCTACATTTGAATTGTTATATGCAATTGGCCAAAATTCATACTACAATAATAAGCTCTAATTATGTAAAATAGTCTCAGTATTGATGTGTGACTGAAATACAAGTTGAACTTTGTTCAAACTTGCAAGTACATAGGCAATTCTATGAAGGAAGACTGCTTTTATTAATGAAAGCTGTGATATCAATGTAACAATGTTATTGGCTATAGCTAGTAGAAGAATCCTACAGCTGAAAAAACAACAACTGTTCTTCTAAAGCAGAATTCTAAAATATTCCCTGCTGACAGCTAACAATTGTTCTCATAAAGCAGAACTCTTAAGTATTCCCTGCTAACACCTGATTCTAATTATGTATCACACTCTAAAACCCTATTGTATTTAGCTAATTTCTATAGCTAGCTATACACATAGCTTCCACCAATGAGCCTGTAGAAAAAACTCACAGAGTATCTTTGGAAGCAACTCAGATAGCATCTACCACTGATGAAAAGGAGCTTAGTGTTGTTTTCAGTGGCGTTTACCTCGTACAAAGGTAGCGAATATGGCGGAACAACGCAGGAATCGTTATCACCCGTTTGGTCTGGTATTAGGTAACCGTCACCATCTCCGCTTTCAGCTCGTCCAAGCCAGGGGAAGTAATAGAAAACCAAGAAACAAAAAGAAAAGTGCATCTTCATTTCTGAATTTCCACGACGCTGCTAATGACTTTTATATAAAAAAAATAAATTAAATAGTCACCATTTTTGCACATGCGCAAACCACGATACTTCGAAACATTATAATGCTGAAGCAGCACTTCCAGAGGCATTACATACTCATAGACTACAATTGACAACGTCGGAAATAATAATTGCTTATTTAGTAGCCTACCTTTTACATTGTGGTGGTGGGAAAATTATGGGATATGATCTTACTGGTAAAGCAGACGGAATTGAAAGCAAACATTGAATTTATCTTCCAAAGCTTACTTTTTAATGATATCCCGCCTCTTTCCTGGAAGATACACTGGTTGATTTACGAGCACGCCAACGTAAATTTGTCGCAATGGTATAACTTAAATTAATTTAATAGGAAACGCTAGCTACATCATGAATATTTAGGTAGTAAGTGCAGAAGGAAGTAGCTTAACTAAAATAATGCTGATAATTCTGTTTCTTTTAATCTTTCCTCACACTACTCCATGTGTTACAATTGATGGTAAGATAAATTGTATTGCATTGGTATTGGGCAATTGCTCTGAGAATACTTACTATAGCACAAGTTTGGTGTACTTTATGCCAAGTTCAAAACATAAGCAAAAATAACAAACAAGATACTGAAAGTAGAAGTTATAGAGTTAGCTACAGTGTGCATTCTGTAGACATGTATTGTACAAGTGCAGGAATGAATTCTTTAGTTTTGTCTACATAGCTATCTGTTCTTGCTTTTAGAAATAAAAGACATAGATAGCTAATGTCTTGTACACATTTTATCCATGAATATTCTCTATCTGTTGCATGGTGTAGGTTAAATTCTGAGAACTTTTAGGCTGTATATTTACACTGTCTGGATATAGCAGCTCTTCTTTCTAATAATACAAATCTAGTGTCTGGACCTATCCTGAAGCTTGTGGTGGAAGTGCTCCTTGAGGTCTTCTAAAATGGCTTTGAAATAATAGCTGTAGTAAATTATTAAACGTATTCGTGAATCAATACATCGTGTGGATCCCGAAGGTGTAGCTAGTAGGCATCATTTGACCATCAAACGAAGAGTTTACCATGTGCATTTTCCTAATGAAATATGGCATATCGACAGTAACCCAAAATGATTAGATGGAAGTTCCTAATTCATGGAGCAACAGATGGATTTTCTCGAACAGCTACTATGATGAAATGCTCTACAGACAATCAAGCTACTACAGTATTGGAACATTTTCTTGAAGCTACTTCTTGTTATGGATTGCCTCAAAGAATTCGAACTGATGGTGGCGGTGAAAATGTGGATATTTGGAGGCATATGATTGAACAAAGAGGATCTTCAACTTCTGTAATTGTGGGAAGTTCAGTTCATAATATTTAATAGAGCGGCTATGGAGAGATGTAAGAAATCTGTTGTTGATCCAGTGCGAGTAACTTTATTTATGCTTGAAGAAGAATAAAACTTGACCCTGATAACGTAGTAGATATATATTGTCTTCATCAAGCTTTCAAAGAACGAATCAATATGAAATTATCAGAGTTTTGTGATAGTTGGAACAATCACCCTCTTAGCAGTGAACATAATTATACTCCACTGCAACTTGTCCATTCATATAATAATTCTATCCATGATGGCAATAATGTGTCTCATGTTGCTGTCAATAGCATAGTAGGTACATAGCTGTTGAAGAAAAAATGAATTTGACTAAACCAATCTGTTGATATGATTCAAAATGCATGCCTTTAGTGACATGCCTTTGGGGTCATACTGACCCCCCATAGTATTTATAGGAGTTAAACCAACATGCTGATAAACAAAAATTAAGCCATAACTAAAGGAGGCACATTTAGTACCTAAAAACTTCTCCACATCTCACAACCTTCGCAAAATGATAAATTGAAATCATGTCTATGAAAACAAAATAGCTACAATGTGGAATTTGAATACAACACCAAGGTGCAATTTGTCTGCAAATTAAGCTCAAGGATCAAACCTTAGAAAATATGTGATCACAATAAATTGACTCAAGTATTTAAGCAACAATGCACAGGCAAGCTGAATTTCTTGTCAACTTTATCCTAAACAAAGTCATTTATGCACCAATACTTACCTAAAGAAAGATATAGCTATATATAAACAGTCATGTCAGTAATCAGTTACTCACTTTTTGTAACTACAAAAAAATGGCCTATGGAGTTATAGATCAATGTAGCTAACAACCTTGTATCACAACTCATGTTGAATGTTGCAAATGCTTTAACTGAAGAAAAGTAACCTCCTAGAAATCACAGAAACAGGAGTTGAGCCCGCAATTTTCTAATAGGGGTGTTTCATTCAAACCCCCCTCCCCCTCCACTGCCACCCCATCCTTCCTATAGTGTAAGTAACAAAGTATAGCAGGTAACTAGCAGTAACTTAGAAAATCTCAAATTCTTAAAGGTTGATAATCAATAGCTAAATTTTGGAGTGAATATTTACATTTTGATCGACATTCCAATAAGTAGTAAAGTTAGTTTTGTGAACTAGATCTTAAAGATTTAACGATGTTTCTTAAACTTGTCCAAAACCCACAGTGTTTGACAATGAAAATTCCATCACTTCTTTAAATTCTTTATATTCCTGCAATGACAGGGGCAAATTCAAATGAGGTCCACACGTACTTGCGGTGGGAAATTTCCTACTTCTGTCTTCAATGAATGCAATTTTTGGAGGTCTTGGATAACCCATAGGTGGAATTGTGGGACATCCAGTGACAAATGATAGTATATCACCAGCAGATATGCTTCCTGGTTTTTCTATAGAACATTATATAAATACTATATCCACGTACATGCATCAAGATCCCCTCCTCCTTCAGAAAAATCCTGCCCCCCCCCAAAAAAAAAATCCATGCTTATTACTAAACAAAGAGCCGCCTTGAACTTTCATAATGTAGTGGAAATAGCAGTATTACAATATCATGCTACGCGTATCACTATCCATGATGACAATGCACAAACAATATAACTTTTTGTAACATTTAACCCTCAGCATGCATGAGCAAGAGGGTTATAGTAGTTGTCCTGTCTGTCTGTCTGTCAGTGTCATGCTCTGATTGTGGAGATTAATGACAATGATTGATTTAGGAATATAGTTTGATGCCGCATTCTAAGCTTAAAATATATTTTCTTCCAGATTAATGACAATGATTGATTTAGGAATATAGTTTGATGCCGCATTTTCTTCCAGATTTCTGTTGACAAAAATTGCTGACAGAGACACTGAGAACTTGATGCTTACATGCATGCACACTTAAAATAAATAGTTAAAGCTAAATTTTGGGGATTATCTCTTTATGGCAATCTTTTTCTTTTGGGCAAGTTTAAAGATTAGGACAGAAATGTTAGTATCTTAGTTTAAGTGTTACATAGAGCATATATGAGATTATGTATATAATTACTATACCTTCAATAATCATTCCAGTTCATAATTATTGCCTCCTCTTCCTCTCTCACATTGCTTCCTTTAGGGGAGAACTCTGGAACCAGCAGATTCTGCAACTTTTACACACTAATGCCTTGATTTTCATAAACAAACAACTTTTTTTATTATTGTGGAACTTGAATTTAGTAAGTACAATTAACTTTGTGTATCTAAAACTTCAATAAACTGCAACATTTCCAAACTGGACCATATTAATACATACTCCATACAAACTTGCTTTATTACTGCAGGAATATCACCAACTTTAACAAGTGCAGCAGGCTTCAGATATCCACATTCAGAAATAAACTTTAAAAGAATCTTGCAAAAAAAGGTCTTGTAATGTTTCATCTGTTTCAGCTCCCCTAATCTGAATATTTGTAATGAGAGATAACTTACATAAATCAAAATCAATTAATTACCAACCTTTTCTAACTGCAGTCTGATATCAGCATCAGGTAGATCGTCAATGGTTGGAAAAAATATATAATATTAATGCTCATGTTACCGAATCTAAAAACTCTGCCTTTTGCCATTATAAAACACAAAATTGTAGGATTGATAGTAGTAATACACAATTTATTTGATAACTTGTATATCTCTTTTTTACTTACTTATGGCGAGTTATTGCTGAAGCATGTAGCTTTCGAGGCCTGGACAGATCTCTCTTAGGAGTCAGAGAGGAACTATCTGAACTGATTCCTTTAGACGTAAGTGAATTTTGAGTATCTTTTTCAAGAAAAACTACTTCTTCACCTCTAAGTTGATTTTCAATTATACTCTAAATTTTAAGAAAAAAATTTGTTTCAATATGTTGGCTTTGATTCATTTAAACAAATATGGTTTTAATAAACATTATTTTGAAAATATTAACCAAGTAAGGAAATCATTGACGCTGTCATATTATATATAATATATATATTGTATAATGAATGAGCTAAAAAATAAGAGACAGAACAACTTCTTTGAACTCCATGCGTGAACTAGATTTAAGAAAGAGAGTTTGATTGAGGGGATATAATAGCAATTTGAGAATATAATAAATAAATTTGGCATGCGCCACCCCTTCAAATAAACTTGTCAATCTATAAAATCTAAATCAGTTGCCACATATAACTTTCTTCAGTGTGTACTATTGACCTCCAATATAAGGTTAATTTTGGTTCAACTCAATCCCAAGTCAATACGTGTATATGTAATCGAAACCACTTGCACCTGTGCTTACTATTAAGGTGCATCATAACTACATGGCTATCACTTAAAGATAATATTCATGCATATGATTAAATTGACAGAAAAAAAGATGCTTTAGATTATCTTCCCCCTCCCCACCTTCTTCCGTTTTGTACCCAAACCTCTGGTCAGTTATCGTTAAAAAAAATCTATCAACAAAGTCGTTAAAATTCTTTTTTAACGTAGCTAATTAAAGGATATTTTAGCTGAAAATTGTCCAATATACAATATTTTCTTTTTCATAAAGGAAGTGTTGTTGACATTATTATAAAACTGTTTCTTTTGGCTGAAAAAACATTCACTTTCTTCAAAATGAGAAAAAAATGTGAATCGTAAACTACTGTAATACTGGCTGGTTTGGTAGTGCTTCCAAAAAAAAAAGATGAAAATTGATTTCTTTTAATGACTTTTGACACAATTGCTGTGCATATGCTTATGATTTTATAATAATGAGATGTGAGCACATATTGAGTTCAAAATTTCTAACTTTTCAGTGGCTATTGATTGTTTACATGGATAAAAAAATACTGATCATAGCTAATAAACCAGATCAAACTAATGCTAGTGAATTGAATAAATTAGCTACACATATTTCTTTCATTATATTCTTCTTGCACAAAATATAGACAGTACTATCATATCTGCCTGCTACTTCTTTAGGTGTCCATTTAAATGAAGATGACAAAGCAGGGACAACTAATGACTTGGTGCCTGATCCAGCCAGCTGTAAAATATCAAATGGGAAATTGCTTTCATTTTGCTTTGGCCCACAAAAAACAGATCTTATCTCATTGAATACTTCTTCTTCACTCCAGTCTGATTCTAAATGAATTTTTCCAGTTAATATGGCCAGCAAGAATAGATTTCTTTTTTCTAGGTACTGGAATTCCATTTGTTTCAGATCCAAAAATTTTCGAATAACAAAATGGCAGGCAAACAATATTTCGATCCCATGACGACACCTTAGGTTTTTCCGTGTATGGAGTGATTTTCTGCTACTTTGCCTTCTATTAACTACACATGGTTGAGGTATCCTATATACAAATAACAGTTCCTGAATTTGCACTGATATAATTGAAGTCAATAGCACAGCAGCTCCATACCTTCCTGCTGATGATGATGACGACTGTGACACTGAAACACCACCTCGCTGAGTGGAAGTCGACTGCAAACTCGAAAGAACCCAGCTACTACCGTGGATATAGTAGTGACGAACTGTCGTTAGCCATAGTCCCACCTTGCTTCCGCTTCGCATGCAAAGGAATGGTGCGCAATGTTAAGAATACTTCAAAGTAGGGTCAAAGGTTGTAAGACAAGCTTATGATACTAACGCTGCAGACAGGACAATAATTTAGATTAAGCAAACATTATCCGCAGTTTAGCAGTCTTGTGCACGATATAACTAACCGTGTGCAAGAGTTAGCTAAACGTTTGAACAATTTAACAACACGACTCAATAAACTGTGTGCCCTATTTAACATATCTCATGCCCGGTTTAGCCTACAGTGCGTACGGTTTAGCAAACCGTGCGCACGACTTAGCAAACCGTGTTCCCTATTTAGCAAACTGTGTGCACGATTTAACAAATCGTGTGCCCTATTTAGCAAACCGTGTGCACGACTTAGCAAACCGTGTGCACCACTTATAAAACCGTGTTCCCTATTTAGCAAACCGTGTGTCCGATTTGCTAAATCGGCGACATTGGTACGTAAGAATTTTGGTACAAACGGCACTCCATACAGACACTAGATTTGTATTATTAGAAAGAAGAGCTGCTATATCCAGACAGTGTAAATATACAGCCTAAAAGTTCTCAGAATTTAACCTACACCTTGCAACAGATAGAGAATATTCATGGATAAAATGTGTACAAGACATTAGCTATCTATGTCTTTTATTTCTAAAAGCAAGAACAGATAGCTATGTAGACAAAACTAAAGAATTCATTCCTGCACTTGTACAATGCATGTCTACAGAATGCACACTGTAGCTAACTCTATAACTTCTACTTTCAGTATCTTGTTTGTTATTTTTGCTTATGTTTTGAACTTGGCATAAAGTACACCACACTTGTGTTATAGTCAGTATTCTGAGAGCATTTGCCCAATATCAATGTAATACAATTTATCTTTCTCTTAAAACAAGCTACTAAAAAAAACTAACCATCAATTGTAACACATGGAGTAGTGTGAGAAAAGATTAAAAGAAACAGAATTATCAGCATTATTTTAGTTAAGCTCTTCCTTCTGCACTTACTACCTGAATATTCATGATGTAGCTAGCGTTTCCTATTAAATTAATTTAAGTTATACCATTGCGACAAATTTACGTTGGCGTGCTCGTAAATCAACCAGTGTATCTTCCAGGAAAGAGGGATATCATTAGAAGTAAGCTTTGGAAGATAAATTCAATGTTTGCTTTCAATTCCGTCAGCTTTACCAGTAAGATTATATCCCATAATTTTCCCACCACACACAATGTAAAAGGTAGGCTACTAAATAAGCAATTATTATTTCCGACGTTGTCAATTGTAGTCTATGAGTATGTAATGCCTTTGGAAGTGCTGCTTCAGTATTATAATGTTTCGAAGTACTTAATTTTTTTTTTTAATACAAGTCATTAGCAGCGTCGTGGAAGGAATTCAGAAATGAAGATGCACTCTTCCTTTTGTTTCTTGGTTTTCTATTTCTTCCCCTGTCTTGGACGAGCTGAAAGCGGAGATGGTGACGGTTATTTAATACCAGACCAAACGGGTGATAACGATTCCTGCGTTGTTCGGCCATATTCGCTACCTTTGTACCGAGGTAAACGCCACTGAAAACAACACTAAGCTCTTCTTCATCAGTGGTAGATGCTATCTGAGTTGCTTCCAAAGATACTCTGTGAGTTTTTTCTACAGGTTCATTGGTGGAAGCTATGTGTATAGCTAGCTATAGAATTTTAGAGTGGGATACATAATAGAATCAGGTAGAGTTCTGCTATATTGTTAGCTGTCAGCAGGGAATATTTTAGAATTCTGCTTTAGAAGAACCGGGTTTTTTTCAGCTGTAGGATTCTACTAGCTATAGCCAATAATATTGTTACATTGATATCACTTGCAAGTTTCAACTAATTTCAACTTGTATTTCAGGCACACATCAATACTGAGACTATTTTACATAATTAGAGCTTATTATTGTAGTATTAATTTTGGCCAATTGCATATAACAATTCAAATGTAGCTATTTAGATTTTTAATATTAATAGTCTGGCCTTACAAACATTTCTTTTCTATTTCAAGGAATTATAGCAATCATCAAAAAAATATGACTATATACCCAAAGTTATTGCATGATTCAATGAGTTTGTAAATTACTTTAATATGTTGAGACAAAATTGTGTATTCTTAAAGGTTGCGTAATACAGCAAACTGAAATTGCTTTTTCATCGTACTTCTCTACTATAGACATTAATTTACTATTTGATATCTCCGGTGAGCTTTCCCAATCACAGACATTATTTGTTACATTAAAATTGATACACATAATAAAATTATCACTTTCATAATTGATTGATCTTCAATTGGTCGTTTTGTTGGACATGTTGATATTGCTGTCTGTGTTTTTATAGTCCATGTTAATGAATGTGACCTTGTATCCTGTCTGGCCCACTGCTGTTGTCAGTGACGATGCACACTGTGGCTACTCGATTGGAATGGTACGTGATCATCTTAACTCTATGGTGCACTCAGTTGAAAGTTGTATACAGGATTAATTATCTTTGCTGTCACATGATAATTGCTGTAATAACAAACACAGGGGTTTTTCAGTTCTGTATAGTTACACACAGGTATTTTTTCTCTAAGAAAAATTATGTAATTATAACTTCTGGGATACATTAAGGGTGGCCGCACACCGGCTACGCAATTTTTTGTTGATGGTTGCCATGCTTCTCTACTATAACACAAGGACACAGTACCTGCCGAAGGAGCCGCTCACTAATTTTAGAGTGAATCTGGAGGAAATATATATCAGGAAATATCGGGCCTGGTTGTAAAACTTTGTAACAATTTTTTGGAGCGGTGCGGTAAGTTGGAGCTCCGCAATTTGGTGCACTACTAGCCGAGCCGATACTCTACTGCAAGACAACGAGTTCTTATCCATTTCAATATTACTTTATGATATATTCGCAATTTTTCTATTTATAAGATATTGAAAAATTCTCGTTGTGGTGCAGTTCATTTTTTTTTGGTTTACCCGTGTATAAAATTTTTGTGCCGTTCTCATTATTAGATTCCAAGAAAAACTGTTACAAAATTAGGAACTTTAATTCCACTCGCAATTCTTAAGAAATAGCCCCACCCCCATATCTTGTACTGACGAGTACGCGAGCAATTTTTTTTCAATTAGTTTGTATTGGTTCTAAAAAAAGCCCGCCTATATCAAGAGTAAACAAACATCAATACAACAATAACAAGAGAGTCAGAAGAGAGAGCAGTTTATTGGAGATAGTCCGAGGTGAAGGTATTAGATCTGTGCAGCTTGGGAAGTCTTCGCTTTTCTACTGCACGAGTTTCTGCTCGCGTATTATCAAATGGTGGGGTATTGGCGGGGAATATGTACCTTAGCATTTAGACTTGCTCCTACCCATTTAAAATAGATTATATATATGAGTCAGTGTATGATATGGCAAAATATTTCATGAACAGACTAATTTATTTTCACTAGCCTGAGGTGAGTGAAAATAAACCCTGAGAGTGAAATATCTTGCCATATCACTCTGATGGGTGTAATAAGTGGTTTATTCTACCCTAGATATCTTCACTGCTGTAGTTTGTGCTAGGACTGGTAACTCACAGCTGTAAACTTGGCTGTAGTAGCTATCCAAACCCCCAGCTGTTATTTTAGCAGCTGTTCTAACACAGTAGGGTAAAAACCTGGAAAATGGTGAACTTGGCCCCTTACTATTACTACTAGGGTAATGAACTTGCTAACAACCTTGAAATGTTTCATCATATCACACTATGACTTATGTTTAATTATATATATATATATATATATATATATATATAGTTATTTCCCAATAAATGCATGGATAAATAAAATAACAATAATAATTTTATTGCCATAGTATGTAAGTAATTCACATGAACAGTCTAACTTCATACAAAATGATAGAACATATTATAATATGTATACGTATTCACTACAGATACACGAGTGCACCAGAGGTTGCCGCACAATGCTGATGGATCCTCAAGTTACACTAGCAACTCTGAAGTGGAACGGAAATAGTGAACTTACCAGGTGTCGACAAGCTTGTGTAAGTGATATCTATAGCCACAAGCTTCAAGCTGCTCACATTTAATGTTTGACATAAAAAAATATTTTCCATTTTAAGTTTCTAATAGAACTACACATACTAAGGAAACAATGTAATATTCAAGGTGTTATGAGAGAAGTCTGGTGCAATGTTAGGCAATAGATAGATTAGTTTTGAAAACTATGGAGTACTTCAATAATTTGAATGTAAGAGCTTTTCAGGTACTTGTTTGTTGTGTATGAAAATGCTAAGATCATAGGATATGTTTTTCGATGTGTGTTGCTGCTTGTTTTGAAAACCATGTATATTATGCAAGAGAAAACTTTTGTAGCAATCTGGTCAAAACAATCATTAATACTATAATATCATTAGACTTCCCAATATGCTAGTAGTAGAATGATTCTAATATAGTAAGGGTTCTTGGGTTCAATTCCCCAGCGACAACTAAGATTTTTTTCACATTTTCCCTTAGCTTCTCTCTAGACCCCTTTAAATGAGAAAGTTTCAATCTAGTTTTTATGAAGGGCCAGAACTTGACAATATAATATATGTACTTTACAGAGTGTATTTTGTTCATTTTTTATGTTGAATTTTCTAAAGAATGCCGAATGCAGAGAGGAATGTGGTGGTGCCGACATTTGTAAAAATTCTGACCTAATTGATCTCTGGGTAGCACAAACAGACTGCAACATATAATGTAACTCGCTAAGTTTCCAACTGTGGATTAATAATTTACATGAGTCATGGTGCTTTGAGATTATAACCTCATTTCATTTGATATTATACAGAAATAAGAATAATATAAAATAAAACAAAAAAATTCTAGTAAGCAATGCTTAGTATAATAATATATCTGAATATCATAGACCTCGTACGTCGTTTACCTGTAAGCCATTCTGGAAATCAAACTAAATATGACCTAAATACTTACTAAGCAATCCACTCTGCTGAACATGCCCTCAAATGAAAAGAAATTTATTAATTTATTTCACAAAACTGTGTATTCCACTGAGATTTCCTTCATACATTTGGCTATTAAGTTACAACTCTTGACATATGTAACAATCTGAGCATGTACTATGCACCATGTGTCTGTAAAACACTATTGCTTTATCTTCTATTCTGCAGCATATACTCAGGACTTTCTAATTTGTAGTTTTTATTTTAAATCAATTCTATTTGTTGACAAGTCAATGGTATCATTTTCTCCAGAATGATAATAATACTATTTGCTATGATATGCTAGATTTGCTGGAAATCATTATTATGGACTACTTGTGTAGATATTCTCAGTAATGGCTCTCCTTATATTAATGATTCTCAGTTAATATTACTGTTTCTTTGATTGACATCTCCCTTCTTTTTGTTCCATTCTTTTGACTGGTTGTTCACGCAGAGAACCGCATGTCTGTTGGGTTGCTTGGATGCTGAAGATATCCTTACAGAGCTACAGCATTATCCACCTCTTCCTCTGGCTCCTCCAAACCTGACAGAATGGAATGACTCCTCTGTGTCCAGTGACAAAGGGCTGTACAGGGTAGATCTGAGTGAGGCTGCAGGAGACAGATCTAATGGACTGCAGGAAGAATTGTGGAATGGATTCATCTTTCAAATTCATGATATGGAAACGAACAACATTACGTACATCTGGCAAGTAAGTAACAATTCTTGACTTAACAACTGAACATATACATTGTATATATGTCTATGAATCACTTCTATCTTGTAGCATGATGTAAGGACTTTCTTAAATCTGTCCAGCCACATTTGTAGGACTGTTGAAGTTTCGTTTTGTGTCGTTAACAAATTTGGTGCTACCAATTTCACTCAGCCAACAGTGTTCTTTATAAAAGAAGGTGGATTATATAGAAATTCTTGATATAATTATATAGTGCTTCCTCCATTATCCCATACTTTCAAGTCAGTAACACCATAAAAAGGGTAAAGCCACCCTTATAAAGCATAAAGGTAGAGAGTACAGACGGATACCATACAACTGCAGGCATGTTACTATCTTTGTCTCAACTGCCTCAAAACTCTGTAGATCCAAAGGGTAAAGGTAAAGAGCACTGACCCTTCAGTAACAGATGGATACCATACAACTACAGGCGCCTTACTATCTTTGTCCCAACTGCCTCAAAACTCTGTAGATCCACAATAAGAGTGCCTGTACTTTATACAATGTGTACTGTGTATCATTGAAACACAAAATAAGGCAATGAATTTAATTATGGTGGTTATGAATATCATTATTTACATCAGCCAATTTTGCATACTTTAAATCTTTAACCACAAGTACCTGGATAATCAAGGAAGCACTGTAATACAATTATACCGTGTGTTGTTGTACCAATGGCATAATTGCTAACTATCCTGAAAACTTCAAGACTGACTTGAATTTATCACTTAGCCCTTGTCCTGCAACACAATTGTTCATACTGTCTATTAGTTTCAGAAATCTAGGCTCATAGATGAAGTTCATATCTGTTTACTATGCATGATCTGCAGAGATGTTACTTATCTGATACACCAATAGCTAGTTGTTGGTGGGGTGTAATTTGCAAATGCCTGTTCTTTCAAAATTCACAAATTAAAGTATTCATTTTTCCCTGAAATTACATTTTTCTTATAAGATAGATTAAATCCAAAATAAGTTACTGCACAAATCAATCAATCAATCAATCAATCAACCAATCAATCAATCAGTCAACCAATCAATCAATCAATCAATCAATCAACCAATCAATCAGTCAATCAGTCAATCAGTCAATCAACCTATCTATCAATCAACCAATCAATCAATCAGTCAATCAGTCAATCAATCTATCAATCAATCAATCAATTAATCAATCAATCAATCAATCAATCATTCAATCAATCAATCAACCATTGGCAACCATTACCTATCGTTTCCAGTTTGTTCACATTACACTGTTATATGTGTTGCCATGAATTTCAACTTAAGGGTGTGACCTGGGAGTGTGGCCTGGTTCATGTGAAAAGTTGTCTACTTTGTGATATGCAGAAATTTTATATTAGAAGGACTTTTTAATACTATTAGTAGGTTCTTCCAAATTTTCATAAGAAAACTTAAATTTTATGAGTAATGAATTAATTACCTCTAGTTAATTTGAAGCTGAAGAGTAATTTTCAGCTCTTTGAAGCTGCAATGAAATCATCCTTTAACAGCTCAAATGAGAAGTAGTGTAGTCTTAAACACTCCTAAGCCACTCTAATGAGCTGCACACAGTTTGAAAATCGTACCAATTAGTCATCAATTTCTGCTAACACAAGTGCTGCAAAAATGCCACATGGACTTATATATATATATATATAATAATATATTCCAACAACAGGCTATACTAGTCTCATTTCTAATTGCATGCTCATCAATTACACTGAGCTCTGTATTAGCCTATTAAAATGTGGGAATGACTTTAGATGGTAGAAATATAAACTGAGTGACAAACTAACTAAACAACTGACAGCCAGTCTCATAGACAGGAAAAAAATTTATGACAGTATACGTGCATCTTGTGACGTAATTAAAATAGAGTCCTATCAGAGACTAATGGTCATTGTGAAAGATTGTTGGTTACATGTAGAATGTTTTTAAGTCAGATAAAAAAAACTGAAAAGCTTGCTGCTCTTATGTTTTCTAAAGCATGCACAGCATGCAACCTGCTTTTACAATAATAAACAATAACAAACTAATGACATTTATCTTCTGTTTCAACATATTCAGTTTTTTATACAACAGCTTAATCAGAAATCCATGGTTACATGTCTAGTTTTCAAAACGTATGTCTATTCTGGCAAAATAAAGCATAATGTGTACCAATGATTGATATACTCATACACAGGTCTTAAAATCGAGGATTTTCCACTCAACAAAAGAGAAACTCCTTCCTTAATTTCTCCCTATTCCTCATTCCCCTTTTTCATCACTTGAAAAATTCATTTTTATAAAAAAAAATCAAGTGAAAATGAAAATATTTAGTGGCAGTTTTAGAAAAAAATATAGATATAGCTTAATTTGTCTGTTTTTAAATCTATAACATCAAAGTCTACTGGAATTAAATCAGGTAAATGTGATCACTAGACTAAAATTTGTGTTAGCCATTCAGAAGAAACTTCACTTAGATACATCTAAGTTGTGTCCAGTAGCTCAAGGACCTCTCTGTTGTTCAGTTATCCACAGAACAACCAGCTCTACTTGCTTTTAGGATAGATAAAATGATAGTATAATATGACGTAAATTGTGCATGCTTTATCATGCTTTATTTAAAGCATGGACAATAATTCAGAAGACAATAATTCAGAATTGCAATTCAGTTTACCAGCTAAGTGTTTTACTTGGATGTGGGTTATTACTGAAATTAAAGCTACTTTTTAAACTCTTAATGACTGCTGATAGTTGGGAGTGATGTGTTTATATTTTCATAACAGACATGCTCTATAATAAAATGTTTACGTGAAATTATTACCAGTGAATTGCGTGGTAAAGTTTCTTCTTCTTCTTCTTCTTATGCAGTACATCCAACAAGCCCTACTACCAATGGCAATATGACCCTCACAGCCACTACTTCAGGTAAGCATTAGGCAGTGTGTGTATAGTTAATGATGGATGTGACTTGTTGAGAAGGGCAATGAGAATGTATTTCCATTTTCTAGCTAACTTATAATTATATACATGAATTCAGTATCATAGCCACGAACTGAATTGGAAGAGAATATTTTCATATCTTCATTTCATATATTTTTTTTTTATAGGAAACTACTCGGGATTGAGTACAGTGGCTATAGCAGCCATTTCCACAGTCTTGTTTGTCACTGGATCATCTACTTTGATCTTTTTGACTATATTTATACTTTACTGTGTAAGAGTTCAAGTGAAGAAAATGCAGCTGCTGAGACTAACAGATGTGAGTTGCAGGTGACACGAAAATTATTAACACTCTTCAAGGATGAATACTCATTGTGGGATAATTATTAAAATGGTAGTGTCCCTTAACCACAACTTGTTAGAGGGGAATGAATACTCATTGTGGGATAATTATTAAAATGGTAGTGTCCCTTAACCACAACATGTTAGTGGGGAATGAATACTCATTGTGGAATAATTATTAAAATGGTAGTGTCCCTTAACCACAACATGTTAGTGGGGAATGAATACTCATTGTGGGATACCACAACATGGAGGTTGGTATATGATTTACACAATTGAGGGCCAAAGGCCAGAGGATAGTGTAAATTTCATCGACAAAACAGTGGGATACAATAGACTTTTGCCATGGCTCTAGGCTATAGCTAGATAACGCATCAAAACTTAAAGTTCTTTTATAAGTGCTAGGTTATGAAACAATATTAACCCAAAATTTGAGCAATCTGCTTGGGTGGTTTGAACATACCATGCTGCTAATACAGCTACATACAAATACATACACATGCATATTAAATATCTACACTGAAGTT
>WLWI01000763.1_pt1 | contig 28506 bp, 12 predicted proteins | sample 6701501 | NCBI WGS metagenome assembly WLWI01 (sample SAMN12718690, study PRJNA515312) | sponge metagenome | isolation source: marine sponge | host: Mycale hentscheli | place: New Zealand: South Island, Marlborough, Capsize Point | collected 2014-11-01 | reverse complement strand
TGATACACATGGTAAAGGGATCACATGACCTCACTCCTTCCAGTGTGAAGTTATAGGAGTCAGTATCAGTCACATACTCAGTGATGTCTTTCAATTGACTGGGACTCAAGAATGTGAGAGTAATAGTAAAATGAACAGATACTGTAGGAATGATTATATAATCCCATGAGGTCATCAATGGATGGTCATTCAAAGATATGCTCAATTCACTTGGAGGATTTGGGATGCCTGTTAGAAGTAGAATATAATGATTTTAATGGCTATAAGAATTTTATTTAAGAATTATGTATCACAGATTAAGGACTAACTTTCATAATTTCAGCTTGTATAACAATTTTTTATATGTATGTATAACTAGGAAAAAATTTTAGTTCAGTCTTTGAATTTAATGGAACTTGGGTCGAACTTATTGTGGTCCAGCTACAAAAACTTGTAGTCAACATTTATATTTGTTTATTTAATGGTACTACTAGAACTAAAATGTTGAGCTTATTAATTGACTCACGCTCGGTAATTCTCTGTAGTAAAAAAAACCTAGCTACAAAGTGCATGACACTTTGCAATAATATTAACAATTTTGTGATAATGTCTTCAAAGCACTGAAATTATAGTGTTTCCATTATTGAGTGTTTCTAACCAGTAGTTTTGTGTAACATTATTAATGATATCCATGTCCACCACACATAGCAGGGTAACGCTTGAACTTAACGTATGGGCTAAAAAATTATTATGAAGGAATTATCTAAAAGCATTTGAATGCTGTAATAATTAATAAACCAACATCATGTGCATCATTTGTGTGCTATAAATTATAATATTTATAATAGCTATGAAAAACTTCTAAAAAGTTTCATAATATTGCACAGATAATTGTATTATGGATTTGAATTTTGTACTGTATAATCATTTAATTTGGTAATTGCTGGTCAGTGGTTAAGTTTTATGAAATTTTATTATATTAATAATAATATTAATATAAAATTGTTATCATAGCAATGTTTTAGCGGCAATGAACGAAGTAAGTGTTATTTATTTCCTTCACTTATTAACTTTTATTAGAAAGAGGTTCAGATATCATATATAATTTCTAGTAATCATTAAAAATTTAAAAAAATTAATTTTCCATTACATAGTTTACCTTAAGATTGTACCGCATACATAATAATTATATAAATATATTATATAATATGACTCCACTTAAACAATATTCAATACACATTAACAAATGACTAATGGATTTGCAAAATATATAGAACAACCAAATAATCATAAAATGTAATAAAGAAGTTATTTCTAATAAATGCATTCATTGCCTACATTGTTTCGATATTCAATAACATGAGAGTATATGTATGAAAAACTGTAATGTAGTTTATAATGCTTTTAGTAGCTTGCAAATAGATGTGTAATTATATTATATATATATAACATAGGGCAATTATCCTTTAACTTTTTTGCATGCTCTCTAACATGGAATTTATAAACACAAACTTCCTATGAATAGTATGTCTAAAAAAGTATTAATGAGTAATAAATAAAAATTTGAAATATATTTTATAGCTAGCTACATCGAAACTTTCTAACTGAAAGGTGTCTAAAGTGAAGCAAAAGCAAAATGTGAAAAAATCTTATAATTATTGTCACCAGGAGATCGAACGATGGACAACTAAGATTTTTTCACATTTAGCCTTTGCTTCTCTTTAGACTCCTATAAGTGAAATTTTTAAATCTAGTTTTTATGAAGGGTCAGAACTTTATAATTATTTTATAGCAGGTATATTGCTTTCAATGCACATAATTTCTCACCATAAATAGTCACATCTATAGTACTTGGAACTAGGGTAACATTCGCTATGCTGTAGCAACTCAATCCTGTCACTGATGTCTCTGTTGTGTTTATTGTTATTAATAATGTATTAACTCCATTCACATAACTTCCAGCAATACCAGGAATTGTAGATACTTGTCCTGGTACAAACACCATTGGAGTTCCATCATTCAGAATAATGCCATAAGAAGATATAGCCTTGTTTCCTTCCACATGACATATTACATTCCTCTGTGTGTTGATGGGAATATATAGTGGTCCAGTTGGAGTAAAGTCAACTAAAATCAACAGCAACACCAATAAATAGGAATAAAAATACTTTTTTGTGGCAAATTATAATGTTCGTCACTTTTGTAATAGAGTGAATATTCGTCAGTAAACACTAGCCGAGACAGATCAGTAATTGTTATACCTACTTTATAAAGTTGAGTAATACTTCCAATAGGACAACACTAAAATTGCTTTACCTTGTGCTTCACCCTCCTTGATCACCAAACAGAAGCAAAGAGCCAGACTAAGAAAAAACATAGTGTACAGACCAACTGAGTGCTGCATACTTAACTTTCCACGGTTTGTGACGTATTTCTTTTTAAGCAGTGAGCAGTGAGCGTTGGCAACTAGAACATAAATGGCAGTATAATCGGGCTAGGATTTTTTAGTACTGGTTGATTCTAAAGTAACTTCCGCAACCTACTTCCTTTGTAATTGAACCTGCAGCTCCTCCCCCTTATCTAGTATAAGTACATGTATCCCTTCAATACACTAGACGTCCTTATAATGGCTGAGCTAAAAATTAATGGATAAATCTGTAGATAGTAACTTACCATTTATGGGTTGTTTTCATTTTTTACGTGTACCTTTGAGTGCGCTGACCGGGCTTTTCAACTAGCTAGCGGTATTTGTGATGAGAATTATGTCGTAGCATGTAGCTACTCGTTGGTTTGCTCAGTTCCACCTCCGTAGCTAGTTAGTTTAGTTTAGCATATTCTTCTGTTCTAAAATAGTTAGAGTGCTGTACATGGAAATCTGCGGGATTTCAAGGTACCTCACTCTAACCCTTATGTAGGTCCCAATAGGTCGCCTCTTTGGCTACACAGCTAGGTCCGAATTTAGACTTGGGCTGTCTTCCCAAGTCAGTGCGAGCGAGATCAGGGTTTTTTCTCCCCTACCCCACCCAACCCCAATTTTTGGCCACTTTATGTATGAACACTCAGGTAGAGTAGCAATAGAGCTTCCTATTCTTGAGTTATTCAGGATGAAATTTCATAAGCTAATAAGAATGACTTGTAGTTTGAGATAATTTTTAGTTAGTGACACTTTTTAGTGTCAGATTATCATAATCAGAGGTCTAAGTGTAGTTTGAATAAGATGGCTTGTGGGGGCACAGGGTCACCCAGTATGATTATATTACGAATGAAATTTGTAATTGACAGCAATTCGTTTGCAAAACCAATAAAACAAGCTACTTATCATAACATAATATTACTACTAATTACTACTAATTTACAGAACACAGTTGGTATTCTGTCATTATTGACAATCTGTTTTCTTTGGCTTCTGGATAATGATGGTTATGATGATATTAGAGCATTTTTACGATGCCATTTTGATTTAAATCTGCATAGTATGTGCCCTCCTGATCCCTCAAGCAATAAATCTTGGGGGAGGGGCCAGTGACCCCATAGCCACCCACTTCTATCAGCCCTGAATAAAGTAAATACATTGAAGAGGGAATGGTCACACATGGTAAACCTCTAGCTATCTTGTTGTAATGCTGACCTCTTAGTCGTCATCTAAGACTTCCGCTCTATATTACGGTTGGACACACAAATTATAAAGTTTTCTATGCTTTATTAAGTTTTAAAATAATTATTTGCAGTATACAATGCAAGTTGAATGAATAATAAACAAAATAAAGTAATTGTGGTATAGTTTGATCATTAAAATTGTTTTCTTGTAATTCAATTTAGTTTTAGTTTGATTTAACACTGATATTATATTACAGAAGCTATGTCTAAAAGTTCGACATTATTTTTAGCTGTCTGGGATGCAGGCATCCAGACATAGAAGATTACAGATTTCCTACAAGCAAGAAAGAACTAACTCAGGAACATACCTCATCACATCCAATCAACACTATTAACACTTACTCGTTTTTCTTTACCTCTCTCACTCTATCTTATAATCATATTCATACGCCACAGTCAACCAACAGCTCATCCACTCATGCATTTGTTATATAACCCGCATGCCTATTCTATTAAACTTGTTGTTCACCTCTGCCTGTCTAGGAAGTAGTCATTTTTAGATAGTGAGCGCTTTTACCTATCTACTCCAGACTGCAAGCTGCAAGGCCAGCGGTTGCAAGTAGATTCTAGGCTTCGAGGAGGCCTGTGACTCTCAAGCTGCCACAAGCTGCCACGTCACGCCTCATATTCAGGCCAGTTCATGTTCATTAACTATGTATGCTTCCAGAGCAGTAAAAAAATGGAGTCAGTTTTTACTATACTATATAGAACTGGGCTTCTGTACTGTATGCTGTAGAGTGTGCATGTTTACTGAACCGTGGATATACAGCATTGTATATAACACCATGTGAGAACGTGAGTTTTCACAGATCATGTACCTACATTGTGAAGATGTCGATGGATCATTTTTTTTGTGATATTTATAAAAAATACTTTTAACTTTATGATTAAAAATGAAAGTGGGTCTGTAAAGGTAAGTGGAGGGGACTGAACGCTACTTTAGCAATATTGCTCCCAATATGCCTTCACTAAATTCCTTGTGAAGTATTTTGTATATTATGTCAAACTTAAAGATTTCTCTAAGGTTGTTTTAAAATATTATCCAACTCAAAAAATTCACAAAGTACAAATTGAAAGTCCTTTTACACTACAATGAATAATATTGAAGATGTGGTATGATTGGTTAATAAAGATGCTTTGTTTATAGTTCCTCCAGTAATTATAAAGTTACCAGACTATGGTGCTTATAGGTAGGCAAAGATACCTGATACAGCTACCCCTGTGGTTGTGGTTACATTAGCTGGTCCCTCTAGAAAAATTATTTTTGTGATATTTATAAAAATTACTTAACTTTATGATTAAAAATGAGATTGGTTCTAGTGAATAATTAATAAATATGATGATTAGTCATTATTATCAAACTCACCATTTCCAACAACTGAAATAAACAATGACAAATACTTTAAACAGTGAAAAATTAAGATAAATGGTTAAAAATTATTAGCGTTATTGCAATTTTATAATACACACTGAATTAAAATATGATAATTTAACCTGATAACACAAACTATCATTGCATTATGATGCTTAATTTTTCAAGTTTGGTTAACATGAGAGTTTCTCAATGTTTTACTTCAGTGAAGTGCTTGCTCCTCATATTTAAATGAACCAGAATACATTATAATAAAGTGGAAGTCAGGATTACAAAATGTTTCACAATGGCTACATGATAAGCATTGCTATGTCTATAGTCTATTAATAGGTTGAGGTCACAAAATTCATCTTTCAGCATAAAAATAGTAATGAATTTTTACGTTCTTCTTCCATGAAAATTTCTTTAATTTGCTATTATCATTTTTATTTTATAAGTACCATGCTTGGCATTCACATGTTAGACATGTAGGTGGCTAGCTAGCAGGATAAGTACTCTCTTGAATTAAACGTTCCTATGTAATACAAGTGAAGTGATCACAAAACCTCGACGACTTAATAAACACACCAAAGTTATGGGAATTAATATTGGATAATCACATCCTGCCAGAGAATCGTCAATGCTATTAGCTATGAGATTGTAAGGCACACAGACATTGTGGACTTAGTAATATTTAAATCTATGATCCCAATGCTTAGTCAAATGGTGACAGGAGACAGCCAAGACCAACAACCACAAGTTAGTTACATTTAGAAACAAGGAATAAAATGAGTTGCGAAAAAAGTATGGAATAATTGGTAACTAATATTAAATGAAAAGTGCGTGTAGCTCTAAATTCTCTCTTCTTAACGTTATCTATTGTAAGGATAAAAAAATCATATACCTGGGCTAGCAGCTAGCTCACCATTTGTGATGAAGTGCATCAGTAGTTGGATTCAACCAGCTAACAGGCAACCATATGAAGCTATGGATATTGAAACTTAACAAAAATATATCACATGATTAGGGGTCAAATGTGAAGTACATGTATAATGTAATGCAGCAGTTTGTGTGAAATATGTTACTCAGATGGCAAACATGGATTTTATTTCTTTTTTGAATGGGTGTAGGGCCATTTGTTTGGTAATTATAGGATAAACAATAAAAATTAATTTGATGCAAATATTGACTACAATAATTATTAATTTCAGGGTGATCCCCTAATTGGATTCCTTGGGAATTTTAGTATAATTAATAAGCACATTTTTAACATGGAAAACTGGTGAGAAACCTTTTCTTGCAATTAGTTTCGGGTCCAACCTTAAAATGACTGGACTAAAAAAGCCAAAATATCATTGTGAAGATATCTAGGGTGGAATAAATCCATTTATTTTGAGTATGTTCATTATACCTAATTTTGTAAGGAACAGTCGACATAATTATACTTATATATTACAAAAAAGTTGTACCTGATGTATGGTTACAGAGTCCTTGCCAAAAATATAAATACTATAGAGACAGATTAGAAGGCAGATTGATGTGCAGTAACAGTTTAGGGCTAAAACTGTGATGTCAAAATCTAAGTAAGCTAGCCTGTCTTCTTGATAATTAACTTGTCTAGCTAAATAGCTGAAAGAGATTCCCCAAGTACCAGTATTCATACAGAATATGAACCTGATATCAGTGGTGGGTGATGTTAAAAAAGTAGCATTCTAAGTTGACACTATGTCGGACTGATTCATTAGAAAGTTATCAAACTTAATATCTCAATCATGAAAAAGTTAATAATACAGTCTTTTAGAAATAAGCTAATGTGGTGAACTTGTCAAATATAGTATTCATAGCCTTAGTAACAAAGAGTGAATGTTCTTCAGAGAAGACAGTATGCAAGATAAACACAAAGAGACGCAAGACCGATAATTGTACCGATAGGTTGAGTAATAACCGTTCTAATAGGACAACGCTAAACGTTATACTGGTCCCATTTACCTTGTGCTTCATTCTCCTTGAACACCAAACTGAAGAAAATAGTCCAAAGAAATAGAGCTAACGTATTGTATTTCTTTACATACAGTAGTCAGCGGTGACTATAATCGGAACTAGCTAAAGCCAATAGCTAGAAATTTTGGGCGACGATTTTTTAAGTACCAGTCACTAAGTAACTCCCCCCACCTACTTCTTTTGCAATTGAACCGGAAGCTCCTCCCACTTATCTAGCCCAATTACATGTGTCCCACTTAGATAGACTCCAATTTAATGGCCACACTAAAAATTAAATAGCCATTAATAAAAACTTTAAGAAGAACCTGTGGGTGTAGAGAGTTATTTTTATTTCATCTTATCCTGTTATTCATTATTCAAATATATTTGGCTTTCAAAAAAGCTACATTGAACTTCAGCTTACTAGTAGGCATTATTATGAAATAATGGTAATGAAGATCTTAATGCTTGTAGTAGCTTAACCCAAAGAAAAATATATATAAAACTCTGAGTAATTAATGTTTAACTTTTCCAGCATGCTCACAAACATACACTTATAAAACAGGGACATCATTATGAATAGTAGCCTAGTTCAGAGGTTTGTAAAGATAAACTAATTAGTGTTGCTTTGTAAATATGATTCTATTATACAATAAAAACAGTCAGAAAATGGTAGGAGTGTTTCGTATTCCTGAAATTAATAGAAATAAAAATATATCCCAGCAATCACGCATTAGCTAATAATTGTGTTTATACATTAAGTTTGCTTGCTGAAGACTAAAAATATTTATCTTAGTTTTTTTAATTAACTAGGTCACCGTGATAATCAAACTTAAGGAACACCAACTTAACAACTAATGTGAAAAGAACATCGACAAGGAATATAGTCAACACATATGGTTAACAAGTCAGCTTTTGAAAGGTATGGGTTATCTTAGTAATTGGCTACAAGATAAAAAAAATGTCACCCACTGTGTACCAATCCTGAATAATAATGAACCTCAAAAAAATAAATTTTGGTGAAATCATCAACAATATAGGCCACTTATTTCAAAATGATCCCTAACAAATATGCTGTTGGTAGTTGTTGTTTTTTTTCAACAGTCATTGAAAATTAAACTAATGAGCTTCAATAGCACATTGTGGTAAAGGCTATTACTTCAAAAAATGGTTCAGATTGATGTGTTTGGTAGAACTGGCCGGCATGATATTCCACATTGTGTCGGATAATGATACACAGTTCTGAGGTAAATTCATGAAAAAACTAGGTATTTATTGCGAATAGATATTGTGCATACTACTACCACATATAATCCTCAAAACAATGTGTTTGTAGAGAGAATGAATTCCACTTTACTAGGTGTCTGGGCTTCCCCAGACAAATGATTGAAAGTATACTGCTGGTATAGTGGACTAGTGAACATTAATCATCTTCATTGTTTTTCCTACATGTATCAACCACACTCACTCATAAATTGGAATTCATGTCATGTGTACAATAAGATGTAAAATTGTGGTGATTTTAATGCAGTCCTCTAGTCTTAGCATTGTGGGGTTGTCTTCTGAACTTAGTTCGATTTTGTGTTAGAGGCATTTGGGTCTGTTTGGAATGTCTTTCAAGTGACGTTAAGCCAACCCACATAATATTATTTTGCTTTGTGGGAGCAACTGCGACTCGGAGTTCCCATGGTATGTTACCGTTAGTGCAAGATTCCCTTCTGAGTTGACGGAACGATAATCCTTCAAGGTTCAGGCATCTGTCAGAGTAGCACACTCACAATCCTAGCATTCATTGTATTGCGGCCGTTGTCAGTAGGATGCTTAGAAAAGCTGTTGTTAAGTTTTCTATGCTTAATTAAGTTTTAATTATTAGTACTATTGTTGAACTATATAGCTATAGGGCAAAGCAGTAATTTTTTATTTACTAATAATAATTATTTAAATTTTATAGTTCAATCGTTAAAATTGCATTCATTTAACACTAAATTAGTTTTGTATTAAAATTTAGCCAAAAATATTACTACAGAAACAATGTCAATATGTTTCAAGAACAATAAATACTGGAATCAATTATTACTTTAAAGAATAAAAAAAAGTGAATAATGCAAAAGAGGCTTGGACATGGTCTCAGTGCTAATAGACATCACTTCACAAAGCTGAGCTCGAGGACATGAGTGATCTCCTCCTTCCAAGTGAGTGAAATCAAGAGGAAGCAATACAGGAGTAAGGTTGAACAACCTAATTTTTTTAAATGAAATTTATTTATGCTGTATTGACTATTGTTACACTGTATTCATAATCAATATGATAGTTTACAATGTGTTAACTTAAATGACTTTTTTTAACATTGGGAAGGGTGACTTTACAACTTATCTGGGACACTTGTTTCTCTTATCAAAAGAATAACAGCACAGTCTTACTAAATCTTGAATAACTAAGTTTTTTGTTTCAATTATGTAGGTACAAACTATATTTTTTTAAGCCACGCTAGGTATCTTCACAATGCTATCCTTAGGTACATGACCAGTGAGATAGCTAACGTTATCATATGGTGTTATCTCATGTCTGTATGTAAGCTCATTACCCTAGCAGTTATAGCAACTGGCCTGGCTTATCAGCTTTCAGTGTTTATACTGCTACCATACTCTAGTGGAGCCTATCCAACCAGGTTAGAGTAGCTTCTAAAATATCTTTGAGTGTGGGGAGCCCCTAGAGAGTTTTAAGGCCAACTTTACACCAAGAGTTACCAACAAACTAATTTAGTGAAGGTATCTAGCATGGAATAAACCTCTTATTACACTGTTCAGAGTGATATGGCATGATAATTCACACTCAGGCTTTATTTTCACTCGCCTCTGGCTCTACTCCATTTGAGCTCAATTGAGGATAATGCCATATGCAGCTACTACCTCCCTTCACATGACCTTATTTTAGGCCAATCAAAACATGTACACAATTCTAATACCGTTTAATTAAGCATCACTTTATTATGAATTGAAAAAATATATATTGACAAAACATTGTTGTTTATTAATGAAAATAATTGAAGACCATTGTGGCAACCTATGATTACAAACTATTAATTTCCTATGAAGGAACACTAAATTAACGTTAATATCCATGATGATAATGTGCTACACAATTGGTAAATACACAATTCGTTTCCTTTACATGAGATTCACATTAAATTGCCATATTTGGTGATCTCAACACAAGTTTAAAATGGTTTTAGATTATAGGCAAAGCCAATTCCATTAGTCTCAAACTTCCCTTTTATGGATGCTCAGATTTTAAGCAATGTGTAAACATTATTAGCTTCATCTAACATTCTTCAGTTTGCAGTTGTGACAACTTGAACAAATATATAATGTACATATTCACAAGGAATACATTATTAATAATAAAATAGCTTGCTGTAGACTCAGTGTGTTAACACCTAAGTACGTGAATAATTTTTCCAACAATCTATAAGGTTAGTAGAATTATTTAAGAGGTAAAAAAATGGAAAAAAATGTTTTAGATACATTATAATCTTTGTTCTGATTAATGTATTTGTTATTGGCTGATTCACTGTCACTTTTGTGTCCAATAAAATAATTACCATGTAAACATCTACACTGTTGCTATTTTTAACCATTATAACTATATTACTTGACATTACACAAAAAGTTATGATATTAACGATGAAGTAAATCAGTATTGAAGCAATAATATTAGCAATAATGCTGAACTATTGATTAATAAGTGATCAACAGTCTTGTATTTATGAGATTGCATCCATATTCTTTATTATTGTTATAAAAATAATGTAGGTTGATGATGGAAAATAAAAATAGGTATTTAGTAAGAAATCGTTCATTGTCATGATTAATGGTTTTATTAATTGCACTGTTATGATGAATTAGAAATAGAAATAGAATAAAAATTTTAATAACTGAGAAGTGCTTATGATAAGTGGTTGAAAATATAAGTGTTATTGAAACCTTATCAAACACAATGAAATGAAGACAAATCTAAATATAACGTGAAAGCATATCACAAATAATTTAATATTATTGTCTCTCCTTCTAATAGTATATGCGAGTTAATTAATTTTCAGTTCATTTATATTCAATAAAGATAATTTTTGACGAATAAATTAATGGTTAAAAAAACATTGCTTGTAGAATACCACAAATATTATAGAACTCTATAAGATCAAATGCAAAAATTGTATTTTATTGACACGTGTAGCTATAATACTTTCTTTTTTAACATACGTACATCTGCAGCTTTTGTTTTCCTTGCATCAGATCTTCACACAAGTAAAGTTTAATAAATTACTGACATGTGAATTTTTTGGATACTTACTTTCTTCTTGTTCTACATGGAAACTTATCTATTGACAACACAATCATTTATGAAATAATAATCCTATAATCCTATCATTGTATCTTACCATTTCTGATTAGAAGTACAAAGGTGACAAATGCCATTATTATTACTATTAATATTATCATCAAAACAGGTACCAATCTTCTAGTGTTACAGATGTAATCAATATGTTATTAATATCAATTGTTGCTAAACTGAAAGTTGTAGTTTCGGCACCTACGTAAAAACATTGATCAAAATATAAATAATAGTTACCACAATAATGTTTTTGTTTTCCTAACCTGTTACTGATGAGCATAAAAAAATGAAGTGAACATACAATTGTTGAATTGAAATCACATCATCTCCATTGATATTAGTGACAGTGAGGTTATAATATTGTTATATTGATATAACTATTAGTTGATAATAATTCATAGGAACATCCACTATAATTACATCATATGATATTATATTCACATGATATGTTATATATTCTAGTCCTCATTGTAAAGCAAATATTGACTCCTGCAATGTCATTTGTACCTAATAATGAGACGATATCTACATTATAATGGATGTATTTAGCAAATGTTCATGAAATTACAGAATTGCTGAGATTCAGAGAATGCTATTCCTAAGCTGTTGTTTGATATAATAGTCAAGTTGTAAATTATGTTTAAATTTAAACCAGAAAAAAATGTTGTCACCACTGAGTTAGATAGAACAACGTCTGATGACAATGTAGGCTGAGCTGTATTTTGAGCTTGAAGCAAAGCATACAACATAAATTATTATTATTATTACCATCTAGTGAACAATTTGCCGTCTAAACATTGAACAAAGTAATTAGAATCAGATACTATTGTATATAATATTACATATACCTACTTGTATAGTCAGATTTAATGAGTAGGAGTCCCCCACTCTAAATAATGAATATTCAATATCATTATTTTGTAGAAGGTATGTAAGGTAGAGTCTTGTTTGCACATGAAGGTGGACTTTGTCCTACTATATTAGTAGCCGTTATACACATGGTAAAGGGATCACATGACCTCACTCCTTCCAGTGTGAGTCAGTATCAGTCACATACTCAGTGATGTCTTTCAATTGACTGGGACTCAAGAATGTGAGAGTAATAGTGAAATGAACAGATACTGTAGGAATGATTCTATAATCCCATGAAGTCATCAATGAATGACCATTCAAAGATATTCTCAATTCACTGGGAGGATCTGGGATGCCTGCAATTAGTTTAATATAAATAAATTATGTCATTGCATTCTTCCAGGACTTTGTGTGTCTCAGCATTAAGGCATGACGGCTTGAGAATTTGTTCATCATAACTATTATATTCTTTGTACTTATAAACTATTGAAATAAAACAATATCATTCAAGTCAATATTTTTAACCATGTTTACTATTAAGTCAGTGGTGAAGACTGGGAGGGGTGGGTATGGGGCTCTGGCCTCCATATTTATTGCTTAAAGGGAACAAGGGGGTTGGGGGGTCATTCAATACTGGTTTATTACACTTTTATAAATCTACCACCACGTTTGATCATTAACCTTCATGATATTGATTGGCTCATGTTAATATAATTCAATTTTCAAGACTAATGAAAGTTAAGCTTCTTAGCACAATACCAATACCAACTACAACAAGCAGTTGTTATTTACTGCTGCTTCATGGCAATTCAGTTGTCTTCAGCTTACTGGATTACCAAATGAAGACTTAATGGTCCTGATGAAAAGTCAGCAAGTTTTATGAAGCAATGTTGATGCATACTCACAAATATAAACAGACTACTTTAAACACAAAAACATTGCTATGGAAATCGCAGAAAGGAACTAAAAGTTACTTTTTTTTTGGAATCCGTTTTATCATGATTTACAACTTTTACCCCACCAACTTTGAAGCTACTTCCATCTACCCTGTTTGTGCTACACAACTCATAATTGTATTTTTTTATAATTATATAAGAAGAATTGAAGTGCAAGACAGCAGAAGGTGATTGTGCACATACTATTGTTGCTTTTAATGTTCGGGAACTGAATGTTAGGTCAAAATATGAAGAAAAACATAGCGGCTTAAAAAGTTGTCTAGTGCATTACACAACACCATGCACACACACAAATATGCCAACTGAGTTTAGGTAAACGTATCAATGTTATTATAGGCCACTTAATTCAATTTTTTTTCAAACACAGGCCCTAATCTGCATTTTATATAATATGGATACAACACCAATATCACTACAGTTATAAAATTATTTTTAAAAAACAATTACGTACAATGTTTTAATTTATATATTTAGTGATTAAGGTAGATACATAGAAAGATAGATATTGCTTAAGGCTGACATAATGTATCACAACACTTGTAACAAGTTGATTTTAAATATACATTATTATTGGATTAGGCGACAATACATATTATAAATATTTTAATGTGACATCCTGCGCATATAAATATATTAAAAATTTCCTGTGTCAAATTTTTCTCATGGAACTAAAATCTATTTCTCCCGCTCAGTTATGTATGAGAAAAAGATGAAAGAGGAAATTAACATAAGCTAACTTGAGCCACAAAAATATATGATATTTAAAAATGCATACAGAATATTGATATACTTAAAGTAAACCTTATGATATGGTATAAAATTTAACAAATCACTATCACCTTTCCACTCAATTAATATTATTATCAAGTACAAAAGTGAGTGAACCACATGTTATTTTGTACATGGACAATTGTGATACCATTAAGCATTCAGTCAGTTTATTATGAATTAAAAACAATACATTGACATATATTTTATTAAAATCAACCCAAACGAATATTATTTATAACCATTGTGGCAATCATGATTTCTAACTATAATTTCTTATGATTTAATACAAATTCAAGCCACTATCCAAATATACATTACCATCACATCTCATGTCATTAACATGCTACCAGTATCATAATGAATTGATATAAAGCAGTAATAGTGCTCAATAGTCACATATCAAAAAATTACTCCACTTTTATTTAGCTATTTTCCATTATTTTGTGCATTCAATATAATGCCAGTCTCCATCTCTCCTGAAGATAATACATGATGTTTTCTCGATTCAAATACCTTGAAATATGACAATGTTCATAATAAAAATATAATGGTGTAAAGGGTTATCCACTCAATAAAATCATGATTATAAACATGCATTATCCTTCCTATGACACTGTCAATTTAATATAGGACCAGAATTCAAAAATAAAATATACTTCTTCACTATTAAATAATAAGCACAGCAATAACATCAGTGAGTGGGTTAATTTTTCTTTCTATTTCTCATTGCCATAGATCAATATGACACGGTTGCTATGATATCATTTCCCTCATAATAACTAAGTATCAATCAGATGCTGTGGAACTTATAAAAAATTATGTTATCGTAACTTTATCAAACACAATGAAATAGAATATGTTACTTTAACTCAATAACACAAACTATTAGTGCACTGTTGGGTTAAATTTTACAAGTTTTGTAAACATGATAGCTTCCCAAAGTTAACTTCAGTGTGGTGTTTAATCCTCACATGTAAATGAACTTATACTATGAGCGACATGACAGTCATGATGATGATGAAGTTTAACTCTTGGTACATTTTACTATTTCTATGGTGAAAATATAATTATAATACATTGAGGTCACACAATTCATCTTTCATAGCATAATAAATAATTCATTTCCCTACCTTGTGTATGACAACTCATATTATTTCATTATTATAAGTTGCATGATTGACCTTCTGATGTTAAACATGCAGGTGGCTAGCAGGACTTCAACTTCATTATAGACTTAAACATCCTTCTGTAATTAGTGAAGTGAACCTAAAATCACCAATTTTTTTCCAACACACTGATGATTCCAGAATAATCCAGGAGTAAGTGAGTCAAATGTCTATGGTATCTCAAATCTACAAACATGCTATCTAAGTTAGCTTGTAAAAACTATACATTATGTCTACTACACTATCATAAGGTAAGAATATTTATTGGACAAAATAGTCTGTTTGACATAATAAAAACAATTGTTTTGGTGGTAGTTAAATAGAACATAAACGGTTGCATTGAAATAAAAATGAAAGAAAGTTTCAAGACAGGATAGATATTGATATAGTTAGTTTTTTTGGTGCCAAGACAGAAAACAATCATGCTCAGTGCCAGTGTGACACAGCCACACATCACATTCTTTACAAAACCATTGTATGTCCATTCTTTTTTTGTTTTCTCTGCAGAGAGCACACTTTCCCCTTTTGTGCCCATGGTCTGTTTGAAATCGAGCTGGAAAATGAAGCATAGGAAGTGAACGGATGGTGCGACTTCTACCACGACCAGCTCTCTTTCTGGTACAATAATTACCAATCAGCTCCAAAGCCAGCATTTCTCAAAACTTCAAACTCTTCATCTTTCTATTATGAGAAATATTGTAAAGAATGAAACTATTTGTAATGGTTACGTCAAACAGAAAATTAATGATGTATTTGTAAAATTTCCGGCATTTCATCCGAACATGATAGTATCCACGATACTGATCTCCTCAGTTCACTCCTCCCATATCATTTATTGTATTCAACACAGGCCATTGGACAGGGTAAGACATTTGTGAGCCATCTTCTGCCATAGCCTCATCAGACTCATCATACTCCTCATCAGAGTCAATACTTCAGCAGCATTTTTTTTTTTTTAGCCATTTCTGTTTTGATTCAATTATTATGAGGTATCAATATATTCTATTTCATAAAATCATTACTAGTATTATTTTAATGTCTATATAATATGTTGTCTAACTATCAGAGCATATTTCTCAATTTTTTCTTATGGCAGCTACTACAAATTATTATCTATTATCAATCTTACTTGGTTGTAGTTTAACCACAAAGTCTCCAGGAGAGGCTACCTCAGTCCAAACAGTTGTAATAAAACCAAACCAAAGCTGCTTTTCTCTGGCCGCATTTATGCGCCTATCGGAACTACCGGTTTTTAGTCCGGGTCGCGTATACGTGCCTATTGGCACTAATCGGTTAAAAAATTGCTCCATAACTTACTATCTAATGTTATTATTGCATTTTTACAGTCTGAAAGTAACTACTTTCATTTGTCAGCTGTAGATTCAATTTACATGCTAAGTAAAATGTTTGCAGGTTATGCTTGTTGTCATAAGTGAAAGAATATAATCAGTAATGTTGCCTGGGCTGTCCCCGTGTTAATTGAGATTTGTTCTTCATGTGTAGCCTTAATCAAGTCAAATCTAAGAAGTTACTTCTGTGAAAGGGGGTGAACTACGATACTTGAGCTTTAGAAAGCCTGGCTGCCGAATAACTCTGGTGGCAGCAATACCTCCAGCCCTTCTCAGCTACTCAGACTGTTTCGCCTTCTCCTTGAACTTGCCGGAGCCACTTGTACAGTGTGTATCACTTCACTTACCTTCTACACTTCACTTCGAGCTACACTTCTTATAGCGCAAGTTTATTAGTCAAGTTATTGCATCTGTAGTTGTTTGCATTCTGGTTTGTGCTGAACGCTGTAATTGTGGGTTTATCTGTTATAAGTCATTGTGTAATTATTTTCATTACTGTCATGCCTCCCAAACAGAGACCATGCGCATTGTCCAAGCGGCCAGTTCAATGTCCAGCTCCTGCACTCACTGATCAGCTATCAAAGTAGGGTGTACAAAAAACTTCACTACAAACAATTTGAATAGTATGTTTCCATGATCTGCAATAATTAAAGGATTTGATGTAAGTTTATTAAACGAGCAGTCACATTCTTTGTCATTATCATAAACATACTGGAACTAAGAAAAAATTTGAATGCCATAACATATCAAAGCTTAGTTTATGCTTCAACAAATTTGATTAACTAAACTAACTAACAATAATATAATAAATAAATTGTGATTTTTGTTCTCGTATTAGAAATTTACTGTAAATGATGTCTAATTAACAAAGTAAGTGAATTATTATTTTATAAAAGGTCTGCCATAGTTCTTTTATACACTTTCATAATAGGACTGATCTGTTTTCTCCACAATGTCATATGACAATTATTCTCACAGATGAAGTCATCAATTGGTGGAGTAGAAATGATATTTTAACACTATGGAATACATTGTTGTCATATAACAGTCACCAGCGTTACTTTTATTATCAAAACAGACACCAATACTGCAACGGTTACATGTTAATAAAATCATAATCAATTATTGCTGAATTGACAATTGTAATTTAGTCACCTACAATAACGATTGCTCATAAGAATAATAATTATATATATCTCAATTAATTTTCTTGTAATCCTGACCTGTTACTGATAAAGCATGAGGAGAAGAAGTTAACATACAATTGTTGTATTGAGATCATATCCTATGCATTGATATCAGTGACAGTGAGGTTATATTCTGTGTTTACATCAATACTTACTACCTTCTAATTCATAGTATTTACGAAATTTTAAATTATTTCATACAAAGAATTTTACAATATTCATTTAATCATCAACTAACAGCAATATTATGTCTGTAAACACGTAGTGGCAAAAATTTTCCATTTAGTTGTGTACATATATAATATTATATATATATAATTATATATATATATATATTATATAGAATACTTTCCTGCTGTAAATGTTTCAAATGTGGCCATAATGGTGGGGCTACATAAAATTGGAGTGGGAGGAGTTTCAGTTGAAATTAAAACTGATTTGGGGTTGTTGGAGGCCACAAAGTGAAATTTCAGAGTTTCAAAGCTCAAGCTATACCCCTTCCAGTGACCATATATAAGCAGTGCTGGTAAACTACCAGAAATTCTGCATCTCTTCCCTTGCATCATTATGTCTACATACAATTGAATGTATTGAAATAAAAAAAAAACATCATTTTTTGGTATTATATGCCACCATTGTTTAACATAAAGAGGCCACCAGATTTGCTGCCATAATTATAATATTAGGTACGGTATTAATTAGATTTTAAGATGCTACTAGTATTGCTAAATTTATAGTAGTAGCTCCATTATCTAAGAAATTTTTCAGGCACAAAATGAAATATCAGTCTGACTTATAAAAAAAAATATAGTGAACAAGTAACCACACTCTCCCATAATGTCAGTCAAGTCATACTGTTAACACTCACTAAATTCATAACATTTTCCTATTGTAGAACCATTGATACTACTTACCTAAACACTCATAAATATTTCCACTATAATAAGATATTAAGATATATACGATATAATTATATTATATATAATATATATAGCTATAATATAGTATATAAAACATATTATGTAATATCCAGTAATGATTGTATCATAATTATGGACTCCTACAACTTCATGATAACTAGCTAAGTATTACATAAAATCATAACCCACATATTTTTATGTTTATCCAGTTTCCTATCAATATTAAAATAATATCCAGTAATGATTGTGTCATATGGCCTCCTTCAACTTCATGATAACTAAGTATTTCATAAAATCACAACCCACATTAAATGTTTTTCCAGGTTACTAGCAATTAGGAACACATTTTAGGCTGAGGTATAGGGGTGGGGGAATTACCTGCGTATTGTCGTAGCCCACTTCTTTTTACAGTGGCACGTAGCTTGTCATTATTGCATTGCCAGGGCGTCGCCCGTACCGTGATTTTAATATCTCTTTAATCTTGTCCTTTTCGTATGACTACTAACAGTAAAATGATGTCGGTGCTACTTTTTCTGGCTCTCAGTTTCAGTTTGACGATCAAGGAAACTGGAGAACAAGGTAAGTGATCATACTTGACAATGAGATAACTAATTTTAGATTGTTCAGGCCGTACAATGTGATGTTTAACTAGCTATCTTTATTTATGGTCTTGATATTTTACTGTTTGCTCTATTTTTTATCGGTGTTTGTATGCAAAAAAAATGAATATCTACTAGGAAAAAACTTAATGTGTTGCTTCATCACTGTACTATCTATGCTAGTTTTACAAGGGGCAAATCTAGATGGGCTTGGCTAGTATTCTGAAACTACAGCTTTATATAATATACATAAGCTCCGATGTGAGAAAATTCCTGCGAAAACGCTGATTCGACCGGTTACTGTGGCATTGAAGACCCTTTTCCAGACTTAGTTTGGTAGTCAGAATGCCGTAATATTAATACAAAAGTTACCACTGCTAAAGAAAATGAGGTAAGAAAGTAATTTTGTATTTGTGTGCTAAAATTGATTATCTTTTGTTTTTGTAGCTAAGAGCTTGTTGTTGTCAAGAATTCGAGGTAATTCAGATAGTCAAAGTAACTTAAATTTGATACTACAGAAGTTATCAATAGGAAATTGAGGCAAGTAGTAATTCCATATTTTGTTGGCTATAAATTACAAATAATAACACTGGTTTATTTTTTTAGTTACTGGTAATTGAGTTTATCAGAATGGTTGATGTTTGATACTACTATAAAAAGTTACCATTAATCAGGTAAGAGAGTAATTTTGTATTTGTTTGCTGAAATAAAAGTCATAACATTACTGCTATTATAGTGTTTGCATGAAGTAAACTAAAACATAGTAACATTTTATGTTACCTAACTATCAGGCTCGCTCGCCATTTGTGCTCAAGCGCACCACTAGCTATTATTGTTGTGGTTAACACATAAATGACCATAACTTAAGAATGGTTTCAGGTATATTATTATTCAAATGTTATGCTTCTGTGAATAACATTTGCTATTATTTAAAATATACCATGTATACATTAAGTAAAATAATGTTAAATCTATCTTGGTCTCTATTAAGCAAAGATTTGTAGAGGTTGCCAATAAAATGATGATATTATATCTGAACCAGCATATTAGTATCTGATTCAGTGCTTGCTTGTTTTCAAATACAGATCTGTAATTTATCACTCATCATAAATGTAAAGTGTCTATAAATGTAGTAAGAGCATGGATAAATATTGAGGGGTCAGGCCACCATTGAGAATTATTGTAGAATTATTGTAGGGGTCATTGCCCCTCCTTTCCCCCAACTTCCTACTTCACTGAGTGTTATTAACTAAATAGAGCAATTGAGATATTGAAATATACAAAATACGCAGTTATTATAAAACATACTATTTTATTTCAGAAATTTTGTGATAGTAATTTTTTTGTTTGAATGTTATCAATGGCATGTTTTGATTGTTGAAGTTGCCATATTTCCAAAGGAGTATTTAGTCCTTCCTATGAATACTGAGTCAAGGATATTCTGTAATGTTACCGACGGATTGATTCTACGGAGATGGACAATAACAGGATTTGAGCAACCATTTGATAAAGATCTAGCTGGCATAGTAACTGATGGGATAATCATTATGGATTTTACCAGGACTGCTTCTGTTCTCTTACTAAATACTTCAGAAATAGCCATTGATTTTATAACAATAGAATGTGCTAGTATTAATAGTAGCTCTCTTCAAGAAAAAAGTAAATTTCTAAATGTGACTATATATGGTAAGTTCTTGCACGAAATATACTATTGAAATAGTAATAAGCTGTCATACAATATAAAAGCATAATAGTAGCTAAGCATTGTAATATAGCATTATTTTAATTCCATGAGCATGTTATATACAGTGTTGTTTTGGTTTAGCGATTCCAGACTTTCTTAGTTTTAGTTATTCATACTAAAAAAATATCTTGAGTGCTTAGTTTTTGTTTTTTCCCCATGAATATCTAGTACTATATGCTCAATTAAATAGAATAGCTTCTCCAACACTGTGACATGTAACATTTGTTGTCAAAATGTTGACGGGGATATTCAACTTACTAGAAGGTTTAATGGCAACTGTAATGTGAAAGTCAGTTATAATGTGTATAAACAGATGTATGCATTTTTAATCATTCTTATGGTAAAAAAAAATGCTTTACAATTAATAATATGTATCTGGTCTCTCTATAGATCATAAAAAGTATTACCACACCAAAAGAGATCCATAAAAAAAAATTTGGATGGGTTATTTAAGGGTACTTATAAATATAATTATAAGCTTTCAGCAAAAATTAAGTAATTTTCAATTAGTAAGACAAATTTAATCTTCAGATAGTAATCTTCACTTAGCAAATTACAATCATTATTAAATATTTGTACACAATTGGCAAGCTTGCCAAGTGAGCGAAGTATACCACGGCATTATCATAATTTATCAAATTCAAACCAATGAACAAATCTTTATTTTTAATTTCACTAGCCTTAATTCTCATAATATAGACACTTCGTCACACTATACTGTGGCCCTATTCAGTATAAAAATTATCGAAATAACAATGAGCCTGAGTGTGACTAAAATAAACAAACACGCATCAAACATCACTATGGAAAGAAGATTTAGGATAAAATGATCCTTAGGATACGGAGTTGTTTTTTTCTAAGGATGAGATAGTTATACACCGGTGGTAGTAGTCCTTCATCTCTATTGATAGAAGAACTCTACATATTTCTGATGTGCCAAGACTCTAAATAGTATCTGTGGTATTGATTGCTATAATATGAGTCAATGGCTTCAGCAATGTCCGAGAAAGTCAATGACGTGATTTTTCTTGATTGCACGTTCTGCGTCTGCTGAAGTGAATAGCTGCTGTCTGAAATAAGTGATCTTTTGTGTTCTTTTATTCTGTGATGGAGTGTATGACCTGTTTGTCCAATATATGTTTGTTGACAAGTACCACAGTGTATTTTGTCCACAGTGCCTTTCCTATCTGAGATTGCTATTCTATCCTTTGCATAGACAAGGAGTGTTCTGTGTGGTTTAAATGTTGATAATGAGTGGTTTCATATAATGGGAGGTGGGTTCTAGAAGTGGAGTCATGGCTATAGGTCCGTCTGTGTCCCCCAGCACAGGTCTGTCTGTGCCCCTCAGTGCAGGTCTGTCTGTGCCTCTCAGTGCAGATCCGGCTGTGTCTCTCAGCGCAGGTCCGTCTGTGCCCCCCAGCGTAGCAGCAGCCTAAGATGTGTGACAACATTCACTTTCCATTTAGTGAGCTTAGTTGAGAAGGCAGCAGTTCAAACTCTTCCCCTAAATGTAATGATTTATTAGTTGATATAGATATATTACCACTTTCATCATAGTGTTTAGTGTGTACTCTCCAATTGTGAGATATTTTACAGTGAACATGGATTGTACCTGATATTACTACAATGCCTTGACAATTATTTTGGTTATACATATACAAATATAGATTATGTTTCACAGTGGCACTAAAGCACCACTGCCATATGTTCCATGTTAATTTTCATACCTCAGTGGTGCTATAACAATGACATAAATATATCATTTTACTCAATTTAGAATAGGATTTACAATAATAGACAAACTTTATTTCGCAAAACTGAAACATAATCACACGAAATAGATATAAAAAAAGTAACAGGAAGCTAGCCAGGCTGGAGTGTTCCTTAAAATAAACCCGCATTTTTTTGTATTTCAACCAAATGATTTTTTATTTGTATTTTGAATAGGCATCCCAGAACCTCCAAATATAGTAGATATACTTCTGAATTACTATTCATTGATGGCATCATGGGATTATAGAATCATTCCTACAGTATCTATTAATTTCACTACTACTCTCACATTCTTGAGTCCAAGTCAATTGAAAGACATCACTGAGTATGTGACTGATACTGACTCCAATAACTTCACACTGGAAGGAGTGAGGACATGTGATCCCTTTACCATGTGTATCACAGCTACTAATATAGTAGGACAAAGTCCACCTTCATGTGTAAACAAGACTCTACCTTACATACCTTCAACAAATGATATTGAATATTCATTATTTAGAGTGAGGGACTCCTACTCATTAAATCTGAGTGTACAGGTAGTTAATACATATAAAATAGTTGCGGATTTTAATTTTTTTTTTTAATATTATTAGATGTCAGATTGTGCACTAAATGGTAACAATTTGTTTGCTTTGCTGGGCAGTCAAAATGCTACTCTGCCCACATTGTCATCAGAACTTGTTGCAATGAACTCGGTGTCAACAGTCATAATTTCAGGTTTAAGTATAAGGTTAATCTACAACTTAACTATTGTATCGAACAACAGTTTAGGAGTATCATTCTCTGAATCTCAGCAATTCTGTAAGTGTATGCAAATTTGAAAAGTAGCTAGTTGTTCATAATTATAATTATCTTCCCACGTATTAGGTACAAATGACATTGTAGGAGTTAATATTTGTCCTACAATTAGGACTGGAATATATAACATATCATGTGACTATATCTTAGGATGTAATTATAGTAGATGTTTCTATGAATTAGCATCCACTAATAGTAATATCAATGGTTCTATAATAGGAATGAATTATGAGGTAGTGAGTATTGATGTAAACACACAATATAACCTCACTGTCACTGATATCAATGAAGATGATGTGATTTCAATGCAACAATTATATGTTCACTTCATTTCCTTGTGTTTACCAGTAACAGGTCAGAAAGATAAAAACAATATTTCTGGTAACTTATATTAATACAATTAATGTGTTTGTGTAGGTGCTGAAACTGCAACTTTCAGTTTAGCAACAATTGATGATAGTATCGTATTAATTACATCTGTAACAGTTGGAGTATTAGTGCCTGCTTTGATAATTGTAGTAATACTGGTGGATTTTGTCAGTGTTGTACTTCTAATCAGAAATGGTAGGATACAATGATATGGCAAGGATTATTACATGAATGATTGTTGTTGTTAATAGATAAGTTTTCGTGTAGAACAAGAGGAAAGTAAGTATCCAACAAATTAATATGTTAATAATTTATTATAATATACTTGTATGAAGATCTGATGCGAGGAAATCAAAAGCTGCAAAAGTATGTAAAAAGAAAAAACTTTCTATTTGCATGTGTCCACAAAATTCAATCTTTGTATTTGGTGTTGAGGAGTTCTAGGAAATCTATGATGTTCTACAAACATTGCTTATGTACCTTATTGAAACTATTTTATTTATATTTGCAAAAAAATAGATGTACATAGTTTTATACATCATAGTGAAAGGTTGAGTTTAAACTAATTAACTTTAGTGTTAGACCTAGAAAATGTTACAATTCCAATTTTATGTTTTCTGACAAAATGTCAAAACATACCACACATAAATTAACTAGAAGTAGAAATCACTTTAAATAGGTTGCCTTAAAATAAGTGAATTTTAATGAGCTAATATTCATCTAATTTGATTTTCGCCTTATTCATTAATAATATCTATATTATATAAGAATAATTAACTTGCATAGTAAAATTAGGAGAGAATCAAAGTAACAAATAATTTGTGATATGCTTTTACATTATATTAGGTTTCTCTTCAGTATGACAACAATGTATCATATGGTGTAGTTAATTTCATATCTACTCCACCAACTGATGACTTCACCTGTGAGACTAATCTGTCATATGACATTGTGGAGAAGAAAGATTGTTCCACTGTATCACAGTCTAGTTCAGTCCCACTGTATGAAAGTGTACAATAAAACTATGGTTGATCTTTTGTAACAATAACTTCCTTGCTTTGTTTTTGTTAATTTATCAAATATTTTGTGTGTTTGTAATAAGTTTATAGTAGAAACAATTATGTCACTGTTAGTTCGGTTAGCTAATGCGAATTAGTTGAAGCATAAACTAAGCATAAATAAATACATATAATTTATAAGCGTAGCTCTGTATGTTCATGATAATTGCAAAGAATGTGACAGCTTATTCAACAAACACATAGCAACTCCTTTAATAAGTTACAACTAGCTACCATATAAAATGTAGTGAAGTTTTCAGTACAAAATACTTAAATGAACACATTACTGAGAGACAATGTACAATAGTTTATTCTGCAAATAGTATTTTGCTATTGGTATAAACTGAATCATAGTTTTTTCCCTTAAATAATAGATGTAGCATTGAGCTATAATTCAATGCTATTCAATCTATGGCCTTGTTGATTACAATTTAAACTTTGCACTTAGGTCGAGACAGTGATTTCCTATAGGATGATCTTAAATTAGTTTTTAATACAAATGTTCTCCTAAATATTTCACCATTCTTAAATGCTGTTTATCAAACACACAAATAGTAGTTTGGGTTTGTATATGTTTCAGTTGCATTATGTTGATGCTGTGAAAGCACAAACTAAGCAATATTGGAAATACTGGATCAAAAAAATGTATGAGGGGGTAATTTCTTGATTCTTGAAATAAATTGAGGGGTTTCAATCAGATTTTTTTGCTATATACAACATACAATTATGTTTGCAATATACAATATGCAGTATATTATTATTAGTATGCTGATTGAGATTACCGCATGAAGTTTGGAGATATAAATGCAGGGAGTAACAAGAGGGAAGAAGTGTGAAAAAAAGTTAATGAAACAGATGGAAGGATGGTTGAATGATAAATGAGACAATGAATATAAAGGGACAAGAGGTGGAGAAAGAAGGAGTTTCAAGTATGGAGATGTATGAAGAAAGTGTGTTAGATGAGGAGATAGAGAAACGGAGCGTTCAATGAAGAAAAAGTATGGTGAGCAAGAAGATAAGAGAAAGCAGAGTTAGGAATGAGGATATTGAGACAATATATATCTGTAATTTTGCTAGGTAAGAAACATCAAAGCAATATGTTCAAATTTATCAACTTATCTACAATGATTGTGTGTTCAAGTATGTTTATCGGACAATTAAATGCTGCTGCTTGAAAGGCTTATAAAAATAATAGTTTTAAGAGTAGTCATTATTAGCCACATACACAGTGGTTATTCTAATTGACTTTAATGCACATCATAGGTACAATATAAATGTAATTGTGACCTTAAGATAATATTTTGATTGTAAAGTATAGAGTTTACTATTAAGAAGATATGGTCCGTGTGAAATGTGCTGCAGAGAAAGTAAGTTATAACATACTAAAAACACAATGGCACATATTATAAACTAGCTCGGTTTACTATTTTCAAGTATTGTGCTAATTCTGACCATTATTCTCAGTTTTATTGTATGATCAAAAAAGCGCGAAGGACAAGATACTGTGAAAGGATTAACATGGTTTTATTAGCAAGATAATTATAACCTTTGCTTTAATTATCTTCATTAATTATAAAAATTTAATCAGTTACTTGCTATATTCTTTCACTTATGACCACAATTATAACCTTCAAACTTGGCAGCATATCAAATGGATCTCAACTGGCAATATGAAAGTAGTTGCTTCCAGACTGTAAACATGCAAAAATATCATAGACAGAAAGTTATGAAGCAAAGAAATAGGGGAACCAATTATAAAGTGATTGTCATTAAAAAAATTTTTACATAATTTGTAAGCTTTACTCATTGTAATTTTTCTATTAATATTCAATGCTATTTTCCAAGGTAAAGACACTGATTTATCTTTGGTTCTCTGACTACAAACCTTTGTTATCACTCAAATGTTTATAAAGTACATGTTAATGCACATCCATAAACAATTATTGTGTAGAAAATTTGAATCAATTCTATTATGATACACAACTCAATTAAATGAACCAGGAAATACAGGATGTAATATACCTGATCTCAATAATTAAATACCAGTATCATGATGTAGTTAATTCATTCTTATATATATTTTACCATATGCTGTATTACATACGCATAGTATACTTCGCCACCTGTCATAGCACACATTGTTGCCACATTTCCAATATATTAAAGACTATAATCCAGTGTTCTTAAGAGGAGATGAAGACTGACATGCTGTTTGATATTTCGTTATCAGCATTGGAAACTCATCAAAGTCTTTACAAGAAAAAAATTGCAATTAGCTATTATAAGAAAAAATGTTTTAAATTATAACTAAGTGTATAACTAATTTTAAGTGAATATATTAGTGGTAAGGTCATCATTTTCTTCCCTTATTGTATGATGTTGCATAAATTAATTCAATGCTATTATTTATACTACTATGCTTAATGTTCATTGCAATTGAAACTATTCCTGGAAGTCCAGACATTTAAAGAGAATTTCAGCTTGATCTAAGACGAGTTCTTTATTCACAATAGTAAGTAGTGTTGTGCATCCCTATATGGTAGCCTACCACCAGAGAATGGTGATGCGAAGAAGAATTTTGGAGGGGGTTGCTCTTAAACCTCTCCCGCCCAACGTCACGGTCAAAGGAGTTCTCTTAGTTCAATTAAAAGAAACTGATGTTACAACCACAATTTGACACACCGACACACACACACATTCCAACCTTTTTAAACCCAATTTTAACCATTATTGACAAATATATATATATATATATATATTATAAACACTAAAATAATGTGTACATAAATAATCATAATATACAAAAATTAAAGTGAAAATATATTATGCTTATCACTGTGATTGTAAAGTGATCATGAAGTTTTAACAAGTTATATCTGTAAGAAGTCAGAACTGTTAGTAATTTTTTAAAAAATTACTAAATTTGCCGATGAATTTATTACATGCACTTAATTGGGTTTAAAAAGTTATCTTGTGATAGCTTAAAGCTTATATTCCTTTTTTTCAAGAATGTTTACTTTTAAATAAAAAAAAAGTTTTATTACATCTAATTAGAAAGTTAAACATTCACACATCTTCCAGTTATACCAACCATGAATGCTGGACTCTTGATTAATAATGCTGGTCTGAAGTCCGGCTCAGTTCCACAATTATAGCTTAATTAGCTATCTATAATAATTACTTCCTTCAATAATGTGATATTTCTCTTTGTGTTCATAGGAATACATCAACTAAATAGCTAAATATAATTATATGGTTCAGTCATTCTCCGCTGAAATAATTATAATAATAGGAATTTTTTCTCTTTTAACAGCCAATATTTTTAATTATAACTTAACCCGACGTTTCGACTTCTTGCCGAAGTCCTCTTCAGGAGTCAACTCTCCGAGGCGATATAATAACAAAGTAAACTGCAAGATTTCTGGAGGGCACGCCTACTGCTTCTTTTATCCTGGAGAGTGATTTGCACGCAGCATGAACAGCCAGCATCCTGGAAGCTCTAAACCTATGTCTCTAAACTTGTTGTTGTCAGGTGTCATATGTATGTGTAAAGCTTCCTTGATCTTCAACTCGAGATTATTACTGGCTCTGTCTACAACTCTTAC
>WLWI01000762.1_pt1 | contig 28548 bp, 13 predicted proteins | sample 6701501 | NCBI WGS metagenome assembly WLWI01 (sample SAMN12718690, study PRJNA515312) | sponge metagenome | isolation source: marine sponge | host: Mycale hentscheli | place: New Zealand: South Island, Marlborough, Capsize Point | collected 2014-11-01 | reverse complement strand
GGAGTTCGAAGTTATAATTCAATGTTGTTCTCTTATGGCCTTGTTTACAACATTCTGGGTATAAAAGGTGAATCCCCGGTGTGCCCTTTGACCAAGCTCCTTCTCCATTCAAACTTAAAAAGTAGTCACACAAAGAAAAGCCTTCCAGAATAGCTCACTATTCATCAATTATGTTTAATATGAGTGTCAACACACAAACAGGTGTTATATAATCATTTTTGCTTGTGATACAGCAGAGTAATAAACTCTAGCTCGACTAGTTTACACGAAGTCCGGGCATGCGCGCTCGCTGTGCGCGAGTTTTTCGCGAATTTAGTCCGGACCCCGCAAAAGTACGCATAACTTTGCGCGTAGCCACATCCAGTACATCCTCGTAGCCACGCCCAGTAAACACGCCCATAACGAGCTGCAAAAGAAAAAGAGGAGGGGCTAGCCTGATTCGGATTTCAACTTGTGAAAAATGAGTGCGAAAAGCTGATTTCTTTTGTCTTTGGCTAAGACTGTTATGGAAAATATTACACGTAGCAGCGGTGGGTTGCCAGGAACCGGGGAGAAGTTGATCAGCTCTGGTCGATCGCTAGACCTCGAGGAAGAACTTACTATAGTTCAATTTTCAAAAATAATGGACAGATTTGAATTAGTAGGTCAGCAGGACTTGCCTTACCAGAGATCCCCTCAAATGACTACTGATGACTTTAAATCAATTGTTGCTGAAGTATTTGGGAAGAAACCTGAGGATAGGAGAGTGAAAGCACTTTGTAACAAGGTCAGCAGAAAAATGGCCATCAATGGCCATCAATGTAATTGGCTAGAGATTTGAAATTTATAACTTTGAATTTATAATTGGAATTTGGGTGATGATTTGGATGAGTGCATTGTAAGATTTTGTCAATGAGTTTTCTATTGTATTATTTTTTATAGATTGATGCTGAAGGATTGGGATTTGTCCGAGCTGAAGAGTTTAGCTCCTATATAATACAGAAGCTGAAGGAGAAGGACTCACTCTCTCACAGCTTAAGTCTTCCTTTCAACGATCCTCCGAAACTGAGGCACACGATTCTCTGCAAAGAGACTATTTGTAGGCTTGCTCCATGCTCTAATCCCTCCAGATATATCTCTGTCAGCAAAGTAAGCACAAGACGGTGCATTATTATTCTATTGGATTATTGGATATATTTAGCTATGGGGTCACCTTTTATTGTTGACTTATATAATTGTACTATATTGAGCAAGTCGTAATTCATAATTAGATATTTACTTTTTACTATAAATAAACCATTTCTTATATAGCTCAGGAAATACTGTGTTTAGAATAAGCCACATAATTATTTGAGTTAAATCAAGACAGCTTTATGCATCTTTATGTTTAAGTTTACATTCAGTTTAAGTGTTCCTAGATTTCAATGATTTTGCCTTGGTCATTTATTTTTGCACACGACTAGATCCCAACTTTGATCTTTAACCAGTAATGATATGATTTCTAATTTGCTGTAAAAATATATTAGAATGGCTTAGTGGGAGTTTGGAGTTCACAGTTGCACTACCAGCATGGCAAGAATTTATTGGATGGATGGATAGGAGGGAGGGTGAAGGTGACTGACAGCCTCGTAATGGGGAACTGCAGCAAATTGGTCTTGTCTCTGTCCTCGAGGGAACTGGCTTTCTTTGACATAGTGGATAGCTTCAAATGCAAGTATAAATTACATGGTACGCTATTCCAGTGTATGTAGTAGTTCGTATTCCAGGAAATATTGCTTCTTCCTTGTGGGTTTTGTAGATTTGCCTTGTATCCCTCTTTGCATGGACTACTACTTCAATCCTTCGGTAAGACGTAACTTCAGAGGATGGAATTATTATATAAATGAATAATGTTTACCCAATAGTCTTCAAAATCAAAATCATACCTACTTTATGGAGATGACTCCGGCTCAGTGTCTATTTTGACGTTCTTGAAGCCGGCTTATGGCCTATTTTCATCACCCACTAAAGATGATGAGAACAAAGTCAAACTAGTCGCTCATGTGGTAAGTTTTAAAATGGTAACATGTAGCAAGGCAATTGACTAATCCTACCACAACAGCACATTCCAAGCTATAGTGAATACGTTTCATTGCAAACAGTCTCCCAGCTGCACTCTGACTGGGTAAATGGAGTTCGTTATATACCACATAATCACACATTTGTATCCTCTACAAACTCACCTCAAAACTCTATTGTCATCAGAGACATCAGCCACTGCACCAACAATTATGTCTTCAAACTTAGAAAGGTATATAAAATGGTCAACGTATTTTGTATTGTGAATTACTTTAATCTTTAAAATCATGAGTTAATCATTATGTTCACAGGGAGTTCAGTGTTTTGACTACTCCCGCATAGCAGATCTGCTTATCACTGGCTCCATTGATCATTTGGTCAGGGTCTTTAACCCATTTGTACCGTCAAAGCCTGTGGCTGCTCTCACCGGTCATGACACAGCAGTGGTGGGAGTTGCCATATCGGCTGAACTCGATCTCATATTCAGTCTTGGACGCAGCCTGGTAAATTATTAGGCAAATAAAATAATATATACCTTTAATAGTTGGTAATGCTTTGTAGATGAATTTGTTTAGGTTCAAACTTTATTGTATTGTTAACTTGAATTTTGAATTGTATATAGTATATTATATATGCATACCTTTGCCTAAATTTTTAGACTTTGTATGCATGGGACCTAACGGAACATGTGCCTCTTCAAAGCATCACCATCAAGCTGCCATTTATCCAAAGGCTTCCAGATTTTGGAGCGAAACCTCTTGTGGTCCTTCCCTCTGGAGAGTCTCTAGTGGTAGTCACCAATGAATACACAGCCGAACTCAAGCTTGGGCTGATGATGGGTGGAGAAGAGGATGGCAATTTTTTCACCAGCCACAAGCACCCTCTCTGTGCTGCACTTTACAATAAACATTTTAACCAGGTCCATATTCCTAAGTGGATTATAGTTCACCTGTCTTACTTTTATTCCGTCCCTTTTTTTCCTTTCAGGTCGTAAGTGGCTGTGAGGGAGGTGTGGTTAATATCTGGGACGTGAGCAGTGGTTCTCTGATGGTTAGGCTGACGGATTGTCACGGGAAAAATGAAATTACTGCTATGAATTTGGACAAGATGGGGAGGTTGCTCATGACGGGCTCAAGAGCTGGAGACATTAAGGTGACAAGCTACACATATTAGCTGAGAAATGTGTTTAAAAAGCAGCTGTTTGGTTTATGTATCCCCTTATCTTCAGTTTATTATTATTATTTTTTGTTTCATAGTTTGTCTTCTTGCATGTGTAGGTGTGGCAATATATTGGTTCAACCTGCATCAAGCACATGCAGAAGAACAGCTACACGGAGGTGACTGGAATCATTCATGTCCCAGAAAAAAGGATATTCATGTCTGTAGGCTGGGACAAGAAGATCACAGCTTTTAAAGATGACCCAGATGTGAGTTGTATGACAATACTTCAAGTTAATGCAATTCACTCTAGTATTATGGCTACTGCAGGTCTATGCTGCCGTTCCCAATGATAGTTGGCAGAGGGAGAGTGTGTATCATGACGATGACATTCTCTGTGTAGATTACTGCTCTCCGTACTACTTGGCCACTGGTAGCTTCGACGGAGTTATCAAAGTATGGAATGTAGACTTGGAGAGAGTCGTGGTTCAGTTCCAGTCTGTACGTCGAATCAAGCCACACATCATGTAGGCCAATGAAGCAGTATTTATCTATGATGGTATTTACCTTGTATTGTGTGTGGTGTTGTATTTCTTAGTCAAAAATTGAGTAAATCAATTGGCATAAGGTGAGTACATTTCATTGGTACACAAAACTGTGTCACCCTGTTTACATATGTAGTAAAACATCGGCAAATATGATGAAGACATCCATGACCTCTCTCTCTGCTGCCTCCTCATCATGTCCAATCAGTCGTCCCATCAGCCGTCCTGTCAGCCGCCCAGTCAGTCGCCGTCTGGCATCTAGACAGAGGCGTTTGCGGTCCATAGGCAGCGCACAGATTCAGCACGTGCCAGTTGACCAATTACTCTTCCTCCACACCAGGATGAGAGCTAAAGTGAAGGGAGCTGGAGTTATGGTATCCAGTGAAGCTGGTGTGGCAAACTTCTGGGACTTGTTCGGGAAGACAAATCCCGTCGGTACGTCTTTAAATGAAAATGAAGTATAGTAAATTGAGATAAAATTCATAATAAACATTCAATGATAAAACAATTTCTTGCTCAGCAGTATCAACATCATGCGAAGTTTGTTTTGTCTTGTGTCTGCAGGAAGTTTTCCAATGACAGATAATGAGTCTGAGAATGTACTTGCTATGGCCACTGACACCAGCGAACATCATCTGCTGGCAGGTGACACTATTGGCTACATATCTATCTTCTTCATTCAGGACTATTGCAGTTCTCGTGAGGTTGGTCCAATACAATTTAGCTACTATCATTATAGCTTCATGTCTTCAGTGACCATATAAATACTATTGTTAGAGATGAGTTAGCTTGACTCAGTAGTTTTGAGTCATGAGTATGATTCCACAAACGGGGCCATAACTTCCAGTCATGTGTGTACCTTGAAAATGTAGAAATAATTAATTGAATATTACAAGATAAACACAGAATCAAATAAAAAGAATTTGACACTACAGAAAAGTTAGCACATGGAACATTAAAAAAAAAAAAAAGAATAAAAGAAACTCAAACAATAAATTCAACGATCAACGAGAATATACCCGCAAGCTAACACGTCCATTGATGAGTCGATATAATGTTATTAATGCACACAGATTACGTAGATGTAAGCGAATATATAAAATATGAAAATTATCCAAGTTTTCAATGTTAGGAAGGAGACAAGCTGGATCCAGTAGCAAGATGGAAAGCTCACCTAGGGGAAGTGGTGAGCATCAGTTACGTGTCACACCGGACTCAGCCTCTAGTGTTGTCGGCTTCAGGAGATGGTACTGTCAGACTGTGGACACTAATGGGACACTTCATTGGGACATTTGGCCAGGAAAAACCCTGGGATCTCCAATGCTCTGCTACATTTCACCATCCCAAGTTAGTTGATGTAACAGTATAATAATGTCATGTATTTTAATAACTGAGAATTCTATTTTTTAATTTAACCTTTATTTTAAATTTTAATGTTTAGAACGCCATGGGGAGACATGTGGAAGTCTGATCTGAATATTTCTAGCAGTTCTCTCAGAAACTCCACCCACCAATTATCCACTTCTTCACAGAAGAGCATAACTAAGAGAAACTTGCGTGCACCTCAGTCTATAAAGGAAGTTCCTGATAATGAACAAAATGAGTTCAATGGAAGTAGTTCAGGGAAATCTTCTCTTTCTTCTGTCCATCAGTTGCCATCTTCCATGAAAGATGAAGTAAGGATTACGTTAAGGTACCTGTAGATTAATTGAATTGATGAAATTAATTATTGGACAGGATGAATCAATGACAATACAACGACACAACATTTACAACTTGCTAAATGTTGTTATTATCTATAATTAGCCTTCAAAAGATTCACAAGAAGAAAGAACAATGGAGAAAAAGTTGGAGCAGAAGAAAGTCATGTTAAGTACTGTGTCAAAAGCCATGGCTGAAAAATTAGAATCACAAGCACCTTTTCATGCCCTGAAATTATCGGTAAATTAAATTCAATTTTTAAAAATTTTAAAATTTTACTATTATTGTTTTTGTGTTATTGCAGAAGATGGAAGAAGTAGCCATTCCCAAGGATATTTCATTTGCATTAAAAAACACTACCTGATGGCATTTTATTTAAATTTAATTTTGGCATAGCATGTACTATTTTATTGAGACACATTTACTGTCAAAACTTGAATAACATCTATGAGCAATCAGGTAATGAAACAGCACAAGGGTTTTCTTGAGGTGAACATGACTATCCAGGAAGTTGTTAGTGACAAAGGATTATTTGTGCCTGTGGTGGTTTAATGGCTAGGACATCTCCAGAATGGGGTCTGCCTGGACTCCCTTATGGTTTCATTCAAACTTAAATGACCACTTTAAAAGAAACAACTACGGATATTCCGGAACACACCGTTTGGCAACTACGTACCCATGAACTCCCAAAAATACTTGCGGTTACGTTGCATTTGCCAGATTTCTACTTGTACACCCTCGGCCAAATATGGCTGCTTCGGTTATGTGATTTCGGAATTGCAGCTGAGTGATCGCACGCGAAGAAGTTTTCCAAGCGGTGAAATACCTAAGAAGTTTGCTAACGTCCACACTAGCTTATAGCTACTTCCTTCAAGTTCGTACTCGATGGAACTGGGGGAGCGTGTTTATTGGTTGGTTTTCCAGGTGATAGCCATCGCCGTGCACCACCGTGTCTGCGCAGCTCCTATGGATGTAGAAGAATCGAAGGGTGTCGCCTCGATCGAAAACGTGAATAAAATTAATGGTGAGCCTCAAGAAGGGACATCAACTAGTTACTTAAACAACAAAAACAAAACAACAACTTAATCTGGCTGCTTTTTATTATTTTAGGGTACTCTATTACTATAGATTATAGCTGTGAACTTAGTACTATACTCAGTGAGCTATACAGTTAGAAATGAAGAAAAGGCATAATGCATATAAGAATATTCTCTTGTAAAGGAAATGAGTAACTATATCTGTTAGTTGTGACCACAAGTCAAAGTAGTGTAGCAGAAGTACAATAGCTATAGCCATTTTCCCTCCCTTACATCTTTATGGACATTGTATGAACCAATAAGTAGTACCGTAACATAGTCTTATAAAAATTGGACAATATTAATTAAGCCCAATGGCCTATAGTAAACAAGATACACTCGAACCTCTCTTATCCGTTCTTCTAAGTTATGACTGATGGCTAATAAGCTACCAATCCAAAAAATCAATGAATAAAATTGTGCAAATTTTTTCATGTGTTACTTTGAGAATTTGATTGCGGTATTGAAGAGACAGAACATGGAAATCAAGAGGCAGTTAGTGCATCTACTGCTTGTTCTTCATAGAACTCGTTGACAGGCGGCATCACTGCTAGCTAGTTCAGTGGGCCCACTAGTTCTTCTAGAACTTAATGACTAGAGGGGATGGAAGAAAGGTCGCGGCACTTAAAATGCAAGCATAGCATGCTTGAGATAATGATAGCAGAAATTAAGAAATGAAAGTTAGTGAGGTTAGACTCTGGACAGTTCTTAAGCTACGGTGAATGATATTTGAGTGCGTATTTCTGAGTTACGGGCATTTCTTAGTTATGGACACCCCTTGGTCCCACACTGTCCGGATAAGAGAGGTTCGAGTGTAGTATTAATATACACATATATATGGATTGAGTACTACTGTATTTGCTATGACTACTGCAAGTTGTATTTTTAATTCTAATTAGTGCCATGTATTTTCATCCTTTCTGCCTCTTTTGGTCCATGTTCCCATACTCATGAAACTGTGGGGTTTCACAGAGTCTTGGTGCCTATCTGAGGGAGGCTATGAATGCTTTTCGGTTTACTACAAAGTATTTTTATTCAAACTGATGCTGTAGCTGTAGCTTTCATGTGGTCAACTCTTAGCTTGCCAATGCACTGAGAATTCACCTCTAAAGGTGTAGTCCATGTAGTACACTATCATGAAATACAAAGTGATGTACTGTATGCTGTTTGACACAAAGAGCTTCTGCTTTTTAATAGAAAATTTTAGTACTATGATATTCTGAATTGAAATGCTGCATATGTTACAGATAATTGGATCATGGGGTTGAAGTAGTAACACCACCTTGTCTCTGTTGAAAACTAGGACTTTCGCTTGCCGAATAAGGCATTTCCCATATTATTGAGTGGGATATAAAGGCTGTTGATCTCAACCATTTAAAATACCATTTTTATGCACTAATATTTCAAACAACATTAGTATTTAAAGCTAGTTCTTTTGTCATTTAATAATTAGTTTCAACAAATGCTTCCATAATCAGTATTGAGCAAAATATTGGAAGTACATATCATAATCTGGTACTTATACTGTCTCTGTACTGTGAATAATATATATTAATGGAGATAATGACAAAGTGCCAATTATGAACCTGAGAATCACTCCCTCCCCCTTGGTTCTGCCCCTCAAAGTGTTGTACTGAGACAGAGGTAAATGCTTCATAAGGTTATGCGAATTGGCTCAGAAGCAGTCAGTGTTGAACGTTCCCTGTCTACACTTGCTAGTACTGCCCAGTCAAATGTAACCCTGAAATTTGCTGTCAGTAGCTATAGTGATACAGCTCGTTAAGCAATGAATTTTGTGGTGAATGCATTCATGTGGTTCTAGTCTAGAATGAGGTTATGTGTGGGCTCCCTAATTTAGTTTAATGAGGATGGCACTCCACTTCTTTTGGGTTTAAGTGTAATAGCTAATTGGATTAGCTATTTGTGTCGCCTAAACAGTATATTTTGTATAAGTGAATTTAATATTATCCATTTAAAAGGATAATTTGATTAATGTATGATGACTTTTTTTATATTTAGTATGTTTATAGCTATTACATTGTTTTTCTCACTAGATTTAATTCAGACTTACTATATGCCAGTGGTTCTGGTTCTTGCTGTGCTTCCCTTTCTGATGGCAGCTGCAATGTGAGTTGATTGAAACTTACTGCAAAGTGTGTCCCTTTCCTAAAATTATTGAGTTAACTGACACATTTAGGCAAGAACAAAATTGATATGTCGTGCATTATTAAAATTGTCATTTTCAGATGCTGTAAAAGTAGAAGAAGACGAAATGAATTGGATGATGCCAGCTACAAGGATTTTGAACTCAATGAAGCAAAATGGTTGGACTCACCAAAGTAAGTTGAAAACATGAACTATAAGAAGTTTTTCTGGAGTTACATAATTAAATTATGAGATTCTGATGTACACTATTTGTCCACTAAAAGGAGTAGCCCATATTGTAGCAGAATATGGCATTTTATATTTGTATATTTGGAAGTGGTCATCATAACCTTTGTCCGGTGTCATTAGTTGCCATGACACCACTTGTCTCTTTAACAAGTCTATTAAGTTCTTGGCATGTGGCAATGTTACATGTGTTTGATGTTAGATAGTAGCATAAAAAATGCATGACTCATGGCCACATACAATAAAGGTGATCCAAAATTATTTACAGGAACAGGAATGTTTATTACAAGAGGTAAATGGGGAAGTTCAATACTATTAATTTTTAAAATGTGCTACAAGCATGCAGTACCTCATAAACTAAAGTTAAAAAAAAAAATTGTTTGCCTGAATATTACTAATTTCTTCTGCTATTATAATGTTCTCTAGTATTATGGTGATTAACCCTCAGCGCGCATGAGCGAGAGGGTTATAGTAGTCGTCCTGTCTGTTTGTCTGTTTGTCTGTTTGTCTATTTGTCTGTTTGTCTGTCTGTCTGTCACGCTCTGATTTTGGAGATTACTGACAATTAATAGTTGATTTAGGTATGAACTTACTCAGGACGAAGATTTAAGACCTTTTATTGTGCTACTGTTTTTTTAATTTCGGGCTATTCGTTGAGAAAAAGCGAAGCTTTCAACTCCGCATAGGTACCAGCTTGTATGGGCAACGCCCCCTAGCATCACATCATAATCACGTGAGCAAATAATTTCTGCAGCCAGCGGTGTACTTAGCTTTATGCTCAGGCTCCTAAGCGTTACTCCAGGGAAGTTAACGGAGTTTAAAGAAGTGAAGTTTCACGTTGAAAATGTATACAGGTGAGTGTTTCTGGCTAGTTTAGCTTCTTCTCTTATGAAGTTTGTGAGACCAAACTGTGAACGTCTGTCCTCTTTTGTCTCCGTAGCTCTTTGCCGTATTTTTTCCTAGCATTATTTTGAAGTCTTTTCTCCCAAATTTCTTGCACCTGCGCTAATGCTATTGTTTTAAAATAGCCTCTGGGGGTGGTCACGCATTGACCGCTTTGAACTTTACCATATAATTATATATACATCCCTATGTCTCAGTTGAAACTCATTAGTGAGGGTCTCATTTCGCACGCCCAGTTATTTTATAAAGCAGATCATTTTGGTGCATTATTTTGATTATAGTCACAGTTATCTTGCCCAGATATTGGATAATTATCATAATTTACTCACTTCATTCACCCTTTACTGGGCATTAGTTTATCATTTAGAGGCTTAAGATCTAACACTTCTCTCCAGTTAAAAATGTGAGGGATATGTTGTTGAGATCTGCCAGTCATTCAGTTGATCAGTCAGCTTGTTTCTCTGTCTGTCTGTCCATCCTCTGTAACTATATTTGTTTCATCCATCTATCTGTTTGTCTGTCATCACGGAGGATAGTTAATGTTTTAGAGTTATTTGTGTTTTGAACTGATTTGAGTGCACAACTGTTTGAGATATTATTGTGACTTGAAAATTGTAAATAAAAAATCTGCAAAAAACAACAACAAAAAAGCAACAACAACAACAAACAAAACAAAAAACAAACTCAATAAGCAATTTTCTGATAGCCAAGAGTATTTCAATGTTTGTAAGCACTTCTTGAACTTGAGTTTCAAAATACTTGTAGAGCACATCACTAAGTAATGCAGTTTATCTGCCACAAAAGCTTAATGTTTATTAATGTTATTTTTTTGTAGAAAGATCAATGACTCTGCTGTTGATGATTCTGAAAAAGGTAAGGCTAACAATGTTATTTTCTTGAGGGTGGCTAGTGAGGCCATGTCAGTGGAACTGGCCTGTGGATGCTGGTTTGAAGTATAGTTTCCAATGAAAACAATTTATTGTTTATTAGACTCAGTGTTAATGTAACAGATCTAGCAAGCTGTGGGTTTGTCCTGTCAGAATGGCACTCTTGATTTGTGAGATGGCTGTGGTGGTTACCCCATGGGTACATTAGTCAGCTGATAGTCTCTATAGATGAAAGAAGACCTATTTATTTGAATATACAAGTCAGTCCTAACAGTAAACACAATCTCTTTCATAGGTTTCTCAGACATTGAAGACCAGAAAGTGTCCATCCAAAATACAACCACCACCAACTTCCCATCTCCACTATTGGCCACTCCTCTTCCCCCACCCCCTCCCCCACCATCTAGTAATGGACACTTGGATAGAGAGAGGAGTTTCCGTAGGTCATTCAAGTTACCAGTTTTGCCTCCAGTAGCCCAGAAGAAAGTCACCCTGGAATTTGATAGAGCCATACCTGTCCCTAAGATTGTCGAGACGTATAGACAAAACTGTCTGCCGGTTAAGGCAGGAGCTGACAGTGAGATACGACTCTCTCCTTTCATGCACCGAAGAAATCCCCTGGCTGTACCACTATTGCCACAACCTGAACCAAACAGGATGAATTCTTCTATATCCCCGCAGCACTACGAGGAGCCTGTAGTAACAGTTAATAGTTCAATGAAGAGGCAAGCAAAAGTTGGCCACTATGATAGTAGCACTTTACCAGCCCACATGACTAGTCTACCATTTCGTCAAAGTCAGGATTCTCCAAATCATGAACAGTCAAAACTGCCAGTTAATGGCTGTTCAAAAAGGAGTCAATTTCAGCAAGGACTTTCTGAATCTGTTGATCTGAGCAGGTCAAATATCCGGGCCACTGGTGCTCTTCAGCATGCAAAATCATTGGACGAGTTGCTGGATTTTTCTCAGACTGGTAAAGTAACCATCGATTTAGATCCAACCAAGAAATCGAAGTATTCCAAAGTCACCATCACGGCTAGTTTGGAAGTGCTCAATGAGCACGTACCAGAGCAAGACAAAGGATCAGAGCAAAGTCTAAGTAAGTGATAATTTAGAAATGACAACAAAAGCTAGATTATAGTTTAGGCAGCACCAGGGTCAGCTACTTGTCTAGACAGGATAGTTTGTCTTGGCATGAAATGTAAGAATACTTTTGTATATTAACAAATTCATAAGGATCTGGCCCCTCAGTTGTTGCTATGAGAGAACAGAGGTGTCTGTGTCACTTGATTTGTAGCTAAAACAAGGTCTCCTACACAATTTAGTTGATACTACGATAAAAAATAGGCGCAAGAATGGCTATCCTGTTTAGCTGAACACAAGTGACAACACTTTAGCAGTTGAAAAGTTAGACTTGTACTTACTCAGCAACATTATGTTGTGGCTATTATAGGGGACAGCGATTTGATAAGTCTATGTGGGTACTGGTAAGTGGTGAATAATTAGGACGTATACACACAGATATTGATTTTGAAGCGAGTTACTTTTATAAAACTAATTAGGCTGAATTGGCTAGTAGTTAATTTTCAGGTATCTAGATGCATTCCATCTCCAGGTATTTGTGAATTGCTGCAATAAGTGTCACCCAGTCTTCCAAGTTAGCTGCAAAAATGTCTAACTTTCTGTGGGTTCTGCTTTGATAAAGCAAAGGGAGGCACAGGGCAAACAAGTGTGATACTGAGGCTGCTTTAAATCAAGTCAGTCTAGGACCATGCTATGGCAGAGTACCACATCAATGTATACCTTAAATTTAATATTTATTCTGGTCTGAAATTTATGTAGCAAGCTATTAAATTTTATTATTTATATCTTAGCTGCAAGTGAAAATCTTGTGGATGAATCTCCAATGAATCCTGGGAATTGTTCTCCAGATGTCACAAGCGTATTATCGTACACGCTCACTAATGATATGTTCGGCAGCAAGGACCACTCCTTTGGTTACTGCTTGGAAGCTGATGAAGAACTCAGCACTGGTCTATCAGGAAGCTCTTCATCACTGGCAAGAAATGGCAGCTGCTTAGTAGCATTAGAGGATGAAGTTGCTGGAATTGAAGCAGATGCTACTGAGGATGAAGTTGCTGGAATTGAAGCAGATGCTACTGAGGATGAAGTTGCTGGAATTGAAGCAGATGCTACTGAGGATGAAGTTGCTGGAATTGAAGCAGATGCTACTGAGGATGAAGTTGCTGGAATTGAAGCAGATGCTACTGAGGATGAAGTCATTCTTGAGAAGACTTTCAAGGAGGAAAACAAAGATGAAAAACAAAAGGTTGTTTTAGACGGGGAAGTTGAAAATGACGAGAAAGAATTGGAAGAAATTAAAAATTCAAGCTGTGAAGGGGAAATTGTGGAAGAGGAAGATGTGATGAAGAATAGCGGGGAATCTGAAATGGAGGAGGAAGAGGATTTAGAGTGTGAGACAAAGGAAGAAAGAATGAGTGGGACAGAGGGGATATTGAACACAGAAGGCATGGAGACAGAATGTGAAGCCACTATAATATCTTGGGATGACATAGAATTAACTGAAGTAAAAGTACAAGGGGAAGAAGATGTTGTGGATGAGGCTGTGGATAGGGGAGCACAGGAACGAGGAGCAGGGCAAGCGAAAACATTGGAAGGAGGAATAGAGGAAGAAGGAGCTGGGAAAGGGGTAGTAGAGGAAGGAGGAGTGAGGGAGGAAGGTGGAGCATTGGAAGGAGGAGCATTGGAAGGAGGAGCATTGGAAGGAGGAGCATTGGAAGGAGGAATAGAGGAAGGAGGAATAGAGGAAGGAGGAGTGAGGGTGGAAGGAGGAGCATTGGAAGGAGGAGCTGGGAAAGGGGTAGTAGAGGATGGTGGAGTAAGGGAGGAAGGTGGAACATTGAAAGGAGTAGTAGAGGAAGAGGAAGGAGTAGCAGAGGAAGGAGGTGTAGAAGATGATGGAGTGAAGGAGGAAGGCAAAATAGAGAACGGTGAATTAGAGAAAGGAGGAGCAGAGGAAGGAATAGCAGAAAAGGGAGGAGAAGTGGAAGCTGTAGTAGGGGAAGAAGGGGTACAGGAAGGAGGAGCAGAGGAAGGAGTAAAGGAGGAATGTAAAGCACAGAAAGGAGGAGGAGCAGAAAAAGAAGGAATAGAGTCAGGAATAGCCAAAGAAGGAGGGGCAGAGGAAGTTGTAACTGAAGAAGGAGGAGTAGAGGAAGGATTAGTGGAAGGAGGAGCAAAGGAAAAGGAAACCAAAAGCGACCATGAAGCTGAAACAGCAAAATTTGATAGCAGCAATCCATCATCTGAAGATAAGTCTATTGGATGTTCCGCTATTAGAGATGTAAACATTGAATCGGTGCATCATAACCAAATCGAGCCAAGTCACATAGAATATGCAAGCAATGAAAGATTCTTTGACGGAAAGCATGGCACAGAAGATGGGGAATGGTTTGAAAGAATCGAAAATATGGTGGAAGTACAAGCAGCTTCTGGCTTGGAACTTGAGAGAGAATGTTCATCTAGCAATATAATAAAAGAAAGAAACGACTATCCAGCTGATTTTGAAGCAGATATTAAAGATGCAGACACTGCTGAAGAGAAGATTGAAAATGAAGAAAATTTAGCCAAAATTGATCAACCAAGAATACAAGATAATGGGATAGTGGATGTCGAGGTAGAAGAGAATGACATTGAACTTACAAATGGGCTGCAATCTCCAACTGATGAGACTTCGAATTTAATGTTGAATGAAGAGGTTTGGAGCAGGAGCAGTGAAGTGAACAGGACAAAAGATGAGTATGAAGAAGGCAGTGCGGGAATTGATGAAGCATCGCCAGACATATCTGTGGAAGCTACTGAGTCTATGGAAAAAGCTGAGAAATCACCATTTAGTCATTTGACTATTCATTCCGAAGAAAGTGATGTGGAAAAGGAAAGTGAACTTGCAACACTTAGCAGCAAGAACAGTTCCTCACAGGAGAGCCTGAAGGAAAATTCTCCATCAAGCATAAATCAGCTAGTAGAGGACATTAAAGACACGGAAGTCCATACAGTGATTGTCAAATTTGACCCTGAAGGAAACTCAGAAAAATGGCCGACAGTTCTTGTTCCAGATGACCCTGTACCGCATCATTCAGAATCAGAAGGTGTGGTGTACAGCAAGCAGTACACAGGTGAGTCCTAAGGCTGACTTGACTTTGTATGGCTTGCATTTATAACTAAAGGGTGGGCATCCGTGTAGCTTATCACAGTTAGTCTTGTCAGCTCAACAGCCTGCTCTAAATCATCAAAACATGGAATTATGCCAGCAGACCAAACTTTGTCTGAGTCTTGTGGTTTTAAGAGTGCTGCCTTGTAACATAGTTGTAGTTTCTTTGGTCGTGTCATTCTAGGAAATGTTTGTAGGTGAAGCTCTATAGTGCACAAATTACTACCAAGGGTTTTGATTGATCTAGGTGTAAGGGGCTCTTGAAAGGCTAGAGTTCCATTTTTATGCTTGCTTTTTTATTATGCCATTGAGGAAACAGTACTTTGAGAAATTGGCTGTTTCGTATATCATTACTTGTATTTTAACCACTTATGCTTTTCCCCTCACCATGCATGAATGTGTGGGTTAAATCTTGATCCTGTCTTTCAATCACTTTGTCTGTTAATCTGATAATGATAGATCTCACTGGTCCACTATGCTTTGAATGGGGTGTTGAACTAAGGTACTATATGACACATTCATAATGAGGAAGACCTCAAGGGCTTGAAACATTTTGAACAATATAACAGTACCACAGAAGAAGTTAAGAGTATAGATTTTCTATAAGAACGGAGACAAATTTAAGCCATATATCTGAATTAGGTATGACTGTTGAGCTACAAAGTTTGAATCCCTTGAACTATAGATAGTTCATTACAAATGATATTAAAACTAATGAGTTTATACAGTATAGCTGACATAACTACCTGAGTAAGTAGTTATTCAATATTCTTTGTCCATCAATAACATATAGTAAGGCTGATGTATAGCGAAATTTGATTCTACATGAATAATCCTAGACATGTAGAATATATTATTAAAAATAATTTCGACTATTATGTGCATAGCCTGCTTCTTCTGTGCTAGATGCCTATCATTTTTCTACCACTCGTTAGCTTATTTGGAGAAATAATAATTAAGTTCAAGTTAGGAAAATATAATTTTCATGCAAACTAAGAGAGAGAGGGTGGGATGACAAGGAAGGGTTGACATGTTTGTTTTATGGCTTTAACATCATTTTCTAACCTTTAAAAGTCACAATGTGTATGACCTATGATTGTCTTTACTATTTTCTGAGGTACATTAGCCAAACTGGCTAGCTTGCTGCCTCTTCCTCGATATACATATTTATTTTATTGCTCCATAGTAATTTCCTTTCTTCAGTGCACAATAATGAGTTTTAAAAGGGCAGAGAGCCAGACATTCCCCTCTCATATACTCTAAGTCATTACAGACTTGGGGAAGTCCATATTTGAACGACATAATTATTGCTAGTGTAGTAATGAAAACACTGGCTGCTGTCGTGGTGGCTCTGTGGCAGTGATCAGGCCCTTCCTGTTTGTCCCCCTTCGTGCCAGAAGCCATGTATGGGTTTTCAGAGACACAACCAACATGTACATTAAGTGAAGAAGCCCAAGAAGTTCCTAGTGATATAATGATGTGGGTGGAAGACGTAGCAGCAGGAGGGTGTGGTGATACTTAAACTGGAAGCTATATATTAGATCCAGAGAGGATTCATAAGTTTGTTAGAAAGACAGAGAGTGAATGCTACTTGATTAGTAAACTGGATTGTTCATTGTGCAGTTGACAGCTGCTTTATTGATATTGCTATAAATCTCGTCATGGCAAGGAAAACTTCAGTATCCACTTTATTGAGACGGAAATTTACTCTTGCAGGAGGACGAGGTAGCACAGGTGAAGATGAGAAGAAGAAGTCCCCACCTGCTGACAACAGAGTTTCCAGTGCATCCATTGAGAACCTGAAGCTATTGTATACAGACTTTCAAGAGAAGAATTCAATTACTCCCATTCCAACTCCACCTCCTACTCCTCCAAAGGCAACCGTCGGAGCAGCCTCAGACATGGAATTGTCCCGTAGTTTGAATTTCTCCATGATGAGGCCATCTTCCACCCTCTCCCTGCCAATACCAAGCCCTATCTCTGCGTCTCCTATCCTGAACAGATCTCTGCCAGCACCACCCTATCCAATTTCACTTCCTTCTTCCCCGACTGAAAAGGTCTCATTGCCAAGTTTTGCTGCACTGGGAAGTGCCACAAGACTGTTTAAAGAAAGTTCACCACAACCCTACTACTCTAGTGACTCAGGCACTGATGAAGATGAAGGTAAGACGGACAAGTGTGCATTTCTTGCAAATAATAAAAAATAGAATGTATATAGGAGTGTATTTGGACTGCTTTCAATGTACAAAAATGCAACAGTCCTCATTAACGATATTCATTGTGTTATTGGTTTTTGTATGTGTGTTTGGTGTGCATGCCCAGAGAGAGAGACTATTGAGCCTATGCACTGCGCGTGTAAGGTTGAAGTTCCTAAAAGCTAATCCTCTTTAATACAGCTAGATAGTTGGTTGGTGTAGGCATGGGTAACCATGGTGGTTACACTAATGAAGTGGGAAAAAAATATGCGGTTTGCTAATGTTTTAAGTGAGACACATTTTAAATACAGAAAAAGTATATCTCATTTGTTTTTTTGTCATTCTGTTTCTTTTTGCAGATAATATATTGCGGCGTTCAAGACTCAGACGTCCAATCAAGCATCGGAGACGACAAACCCAGCCTGGAAGCGGGTACTCTAAAGCTGGAGCCAGTACCTCCTCTACCTTCTTATCACCTGAAAGTTCTCCTCTTCACCATTCTGTCAAGAATGATTCTGAAAGGAGAACCAGTAAAGAGGAAGATCAAAGCAAAAAGAGAAACAGTGATGATATGAGGCCAACATGCTTAGGATGTGGAGATTATCTTCCATTTATTTTAAAAGGTCAGTTACATACAGTTACATCAGATAATTAGTTAAATCTGTTGAAAAGTAGCTATATTGCAAAACGAATTAGATTCTTTCTTTGAGGTTAGTAATAAAATTAAGCACCAACAGAAAGGGTTGGGCTTTTGTGTAATAAGCTGGTAATGGTCAACAATGCCAACATGCTCTTTTTCAAAGGGAATAGTCACTGAAATGAATATTTTCAGGAAGTCTTTCAATGCATAGGTCTGACTATAAGGTTACTGATACGGTTCTGTATTTATGTCTTCAGAGGTTTCAGTTTGGACTAGTTTTAGTACAGTTGCCAAGTTTCCTCCATTGTGGCTTGTTGGAAGTATGTACTCTCTATTTTAATTTCAGGTGAACCAACAAAGACTGGAGGCAGAAGTGACAATGTCCCAATATACTATGTTCTTGAGAGACCCACCATGTGCCAGTCATGCCTGCAGGGGAATAACCTAGATAGCAGCCCAGAAAGGAGGAGAAACAGCAAAGCAAGCACAGTCTCTGTCCCCCCATCACTCCCACCCAGGGATTCTCCTCCTCTTCCTCCACTCCCCACACCTCCAGCTCTTTCTTCAATACCGTACCGAGACAGAAGTAGCACCTCCTTGGCTACAGTAGAAGATCCCGTGTATGAGACAGTCGTGCCCACCAGACGAAAGAAGACAGAGAATGAAAAAGAAAATGGTAATCATTTTGCAAATTTTACTAATTAGCCAGCAAGCAAGTGTAATATTACATCAACTTATTTAAGCATTTTTACTTTTCTGTTGTTTTAGGAAGCAGAAATTTGCCTTTGTTGTCTCTTGAGTTCACAAGAAAATCTCGCGAATTCCATACAAGTTCTGACTATGAATCAATACCTTCGTTTGAATCCAGCATGAATGGACCAGAGAAGGATGATCGTAAGCTTAGCTTTCGTAGTCGACAGAGCAGCAATAAATTTGGCATTCTGGATAGCTTTGAGGCTAGTAACCACGATTACGAAACTATTAGCCTAGACTACACACGAAAGGCAGAAGATGGAAGGCCAGACAGAGTTGTCAAGATGCACAGTTATGCCAAGATTCCTGTCAGAGATGAAATTGAGGAGGCAGATTCTCCAATGGAGCCACAAGATGGTGGACTAATCTCTGTAGCAGCCAAAGATAAAAGAAACAAGCTTATGAAGATAGATTCACACGGATATGCTTCTGTTATGCCACCAGAAGCACAAGACAACTTCTGGGAGTCAAATGACACTCAGCAGCCACCAGTCAGTAGTGGCATGGACCAGTCACCTTTATCTTCAAGAAGACAAAGAGTAAGTAACACTGAAGAAGCGTGGAAGCATCAGTTAGAGAGAGGGTATGCTCCTTTGACACTAAAGCCTCAGTACCATTCTAGTTCAGCTCCTCTGATGAACAGAACCTCTAGTGATGGAATCTTATCTAATTCACTTTCCCTGGTGGCACCTGGATCCACACCTCGTGACTATGAAGTGCCAATACCTCGGCATGCTCCTCCACCTCCACTGTCTATTACCAAACGAAAGTCTAGCAGTCCTTTGATTCGACAGAATCCTGTTTTCTCCCCCACCTATGGGCATCAGACATTCCTTTGTGACATAAGGGAGAAAGAGCCAGACTGTTGTGATTTGAACTTTCAAGGAGGTTCCGGCTTTTTGAGACCTGGAACTGGTCATCACAGTAGGAAGCACTCAGCATCAGACATAACTGAACTCACACCCACACCTTCACCTGTCCCTTTACCATTCAACAGTCAGTAATTGTTTCACCTGGTGTTATGTTTTGTGTCAATGTTTTCATTCTGTTTATCATGGCAAATCAAAACATGCAAAAGTATAATATATATTTATTGATTATTGAATGTTTGTGCATTGCTAATCGTTAGTCAACACCTTCTTCTGCCGCCACTTCAATGTCTTCCTTCACTTCACTCTGCCAAATAAACAAGGGAAAACAAAATAAACAAGGGAAGCGAAATGGCAATAAACAAAAATGTGGTGAGGTAGCTAATGTATTTAGCTATGCTCGCAAAGGTTAGAGCTAGTTTTTTTTGTAGGGTTAGTGTAATACTAGATAATGGTATTTATTTCAATTTAACTATATTTCTTCTATTTAACCAAGACATAGGCCAGCATTCCACTTAGTGGATGCTTAAATTAAATAATCAGTGTGATGCTCTAAATAAAATAGCAAGTAATGTTCTTCTTGTCAACTAAGCAGCTTGATGACGTACTTCACCCCCAGACAAAGTGTTGACGGAGACATCAGACTGTCTACTAATTGTATTCACACCTGATGTCACTGTGTTTACTTACTCCGTGAGTGTCTGGTCGTGATGGCTCCACTATAGGAGGAAGGACCACACCTTCTCTTTCCTTTGCTGAGGCATCTGAACCAGTAAGAGTTGGTTTCTTACCAGGCTTCTAAACAACAACAACAACAACAACAACAACAACAACAACAACACAGTGCAATAATATTAAGTAGTCAGTGGCATTTTCCTCCTTACGACAATGGGTGGGAAGTGAGACAGTGAGTGCATCCTTTGCTTGTGGGTCACATAGTCAACTTCCATAGAATGAACTTTGTATTGAGGCTGTACGGACTGTATGCGATGGAGAATTGCCTATAATTGGGAATCAGAGTATTATTTTATATTTTTAATATTGCGATGAATAGAGAAATACTTTACCTGGTTTTCTCTATTGACTTGCTGCATTTCCTGAGCTCGCTTCATATAGTTCAAACTAAACAATGAAACAAGAATGGCAAGAAGTGAATTCATTATTTAGTGTGAAGGGAACTTAGTAAACAATGCATTATCCCTAATTGGAAAACATCATTCTGTCAGTGTGTGTGATGGCATAGTTATGGTGATCGTGCTGAGGTCATGCCCACATAAGGTCCCTAAACCACCCACCTTTTCTTTGGTCGCCAGTCTGTGTTGCGATGCTCCACTCTGCCGGTGGTGGACATGATGTGGTGCATCCTGTGAAGCAACTCGTTGTTGTGTCTCCGAATCAGGTTGGTCCTGTCTTCTTCTATCTAATCATGACAATGCCCATAAAGAAGGAACAGTGTTAATTCCAATTGGTTGTAATTGTTTAAGTTATAAACATGCCATGCTTTTGCCAAATCATTTGAGTGGATTTAATGCACCAATAATTGTTGTTCATCACAGCTTATAACTGTATTAAATATACTGGCTGATAGTCTAAACTCTGCCTCATTAGCTAAGTATATTTTTTTATATTGAAACCACTTACCCGTTGCTTCCTCAAGTTTTGCTTGATGTGTGTAAAGTTCTTGGGGGATCCTGTGTCAATGGAGGACTTCATAGTTCGAAGCTATTGGAATAAAGTGTTGCTAAATAGCCTTAATATACAATGTACGGTAATAAGCCATCTAACCCTTCACTCCATCAACCCTACCCACTCACACCTCCACCCCACCCACCCCCCACCCCCCAAGCCCAGCTTAAATTTAATTATATCCCTCTGTAACTTTCAATCTAATCAATATAAAGTGAATCCATCAATGCAGCTTACCCTGTCCTTGTGCTCTCGAAATTTTTTGTCATCCCATTTCTTCTGTAGGAGGCGATTGCAAGATGGTGTAACTGTACTATGTCCACTGGCTCCAGCTGAAGCCATTTCCCCCCTTTCTTCTGATTGCAAAGGCTAATAAAGAGTCCTTCTACAACACCCTATCCTGTTTTGTGAAGAGTTATCAGGTTTGTTTTGCTTGCAGCATTGCTATGGCTACGGTGTAATGAATATGCTAGTGGGAGTGAATCTGAGGTCAAGACCCATGAATACGATATTAGTACTTTTAGCACCATGGTGACCAAATTTGAATTTCATTACATGAGGCGTGTCACTCTAGCATATGAATAATTTACTAATCAGCAATAAATATATCAGTTTTCAGCAAAATGACCCCATATAGCTACTAGAATTCTAATTATTATTCAATGATGACGTGGAAATCCATAGGCATATTCTTAAGCCTTCCAAGCTGACTAGAAGAGTATAGGTCTCTGTAAATACAATGGACCGTAAATACACACGATGGTGGTGGTTGTGAGCTTATAGATACGTATGTGTTATGTAGCAATGTACATATGTGTGTTTGTGTGTATGTATGTATGTGTGTATGAGTTACTGTATGAGCATTTGTACGTCTGCATTCCTATATGTATTTATAAAATTCAATATAAATTTGTAGATAGCTTTATGATTGGACATTAAGTTGAACATGAAACTAATGGAATTTTTTAAATAATTACACGAGATCAAAGAAAGGTCATAGGTCAAGCTAATTATGTACTTCACTGTGTTAATGGTCATCTGTGACTATAAGATACTATCTTTCTAATAGTACTTCCCTTCTCAAGAGGGAGTGGGGCTAATAGGACATGTAATACGATTAGTGGTTCCGTACTCTCTCATCAATTGTCAGTGTATTTCTGTATCCTCTATAGCTAATGCCAACTGCAATTGAATTATACAAGTCTATAACAACCAATTGGGACCTTTGAACTCTATGACTGTATTCAATTTATCGGTGCCACAGGAAGAATAACAAGGCCTTATTAGCTCCTCATGATTTGGATGGAGTTATGGAGACCACAGATGTAGATGTTATACAGCTAATCACTTTTTGTAAACATGCAAAATTTGTACCATTTTTTGAATTAAGAGAGACAAGCTTCTGGATGTGCTGTAATTAATACAGCTATATTAGTTTATGTTTGTGTGTGTGGTATGAAGTACATATTAATGAATACATAATTCAGTAGTGAGGCTTAATATTTATATCAAAGGTGTAGATGTATGAATATTAAATTGACTAACTCAACATGACAACTTAATTAAATCTGCATACTGATACCACAGCATTACCTTGATTAGACACATCATTATCTTATTATTTCTAATTAATGTGCCCTGATTGCCACTTCATGGTTTTCTCACAACTGAAAACTGCAGGTGTCTTCACTCACTCGATCATGATGTTCTTGAGGCTCCTTTTGTTCGTCTTCCTCTAGTTATTTTTGCTAAAACAAACCAAAGCCATTGCACTGCATAGTCGGTCGAGCAATACCCTTACAAGGAGGTCTGGAGGACACACACTATTGCAGAAGAGCAATCCACACATATTTAGGTAACTATCCACTTATAGGAGTTTGTGGTCAGTCCATATTTACTCTGTGCTGACACTATGTGGCTTACCAGCGATCACTTATTCAGTGTGTTTGAAGGGAATAATAGTGTTCAGTGAGAGGAATTCAAGATGGAAGCTTCAAGATTGTGGGCAGTGGCAATTTTCGTAGTTCTGTTTGCTGGAGTGAAGGCTCAAGGTGAGTGGCTAGCTCAACTCAGTTCCAAATAGCTTCCAATGTAAATAAAGATGTGGACATGAGTAATTCACTTTTGTGTTGGCAGTAGCTTGCTACCACTCCAGTTAAGTATTGCAGTAGGGAGGATAGATACATTCGTGAGTCGTAATACTACACTACACCTGGTCTGCTGTAACATGACTTGAAAGTGTCTGGTGTCTGGTTGCAGTTGTAATCCAACTATTCCTCTGGCATTAACTAAGATTGTGGTTTGCTAGACCTCACCTAAATCATGTCAAATATTAGAATTATGCTAGTAATTAAAACATGCTTCTTAGCAGGTGATCACAAAACTAGCTAACACAAGAATTGTATAATGGGCGTGGCCTTTATATTTTGACCAGCAAGTGATCATATTGTTAAAACTAATCCGCTAGTGATGATTCAGTCATTCTCAGCTGAAATAATTATAATAATAGCAATTTTTATCATTCTAGCAGCTAATATTATGTTATTTAAAACAACCCAACGTTTTGGCAAGAATTGGAAACGTCTGGTTTTCAAATTAGCATAATATTGGCCGTTCGAATGAGAAAATTTGCTGTTATTATAACCTGTTAGTGTTATTTTCAGCAATAGAAGGATGATAAATATACATCTTTGTCAATTTCATTATTACCTTAGTTTATCTCTAGACTTATCTTAAATACATAATTTTTTTTAATTACGCATGATGTGATTATAATATAGTTCTTGCTTTAGTCATCCTTATGTCTTTGGGAGTGACAATAAAGGATGAATTATGTGCATGATTCAATGACACTAGATCCCATTGATGCATGCGCACACTTCCTTTGTCAATAGTCTCCAAAGTTCTTCAGTAGACTAGCTGTCTGGAGTCAAAGTTTTGCAAATAATTCTAGCCACCCCATGCCATCAATCTAAGAGCTCAATTATTTAGGAAAAGTACCATAAATGTTACCTATCAAGTATATTCCACTTAGCTACCATAAATGGAGGATGATTAGTAATATTTGTTGTACTGGAGAGAATACAGGCAAAATAGTAAGTTCTAACAATCATTAAATTTTTATTATTCTTTTGCATGTTGTAGAGTGTGCTGGAAGTATTCTCGGGCCAATAATAGCATTCGCTCTCATCATAGAGCTGGTTACCATTGCCATAGCAGTGGCCAGCTGCTTATACCTCAAGATAAAGCTAAAACGGTAAGAGAGAATAGCACTAATTGCACAGTGTAATCTTTAGAGTTCTGACATAAGATGTATCTGATGGAATAAACATATGCAGTTTGAGCGAAGAAGTCGGTGACCAAAAGCCAAGACTCTACAGCTACTCTGAGAACGGAGATGATACCATCCGTGTGGTTCACAACACTCTCTATGAGACCCTCACGTAAGAATGCTGGTAGATGGCTTATCAATTAATAAAACTACAGTAATGTTGCCAAATCATATAGGTTATATATACCCAATTGAATATATTTTGTAGCTTGCTAAGCAACCACATTCTATCTTCACTGATTTCATTAGTAACGAAATAATTGTTTTTATACAAATTGCTTGTAGTGGAGTAAACATATTTTCAGACTATGTTTCTGGTTAGGTTCACATGTGAAATAACTCACCTTATTATCTTGTCTCTAAAGTTACTTAGAAAACAAGAAATTTGTTTGCTTTGGTAATTAAGTTCTCCAATTATTAGACCTAGGGATAACCCGAGACCTATTTTTGTATGTGCAGTCGTGACAGAAAAAACAAAATTAACAAAAATGCGATTGTCGACAATACTCCTTTAACGTCTGCAACTGAGCCGCACCTCCCACCAGCGCCCATGAGCTCAGATGGTACTGAAGGAAATAGATATGAGAGATCAAGTAGCAAAGAAGACGTAAATGATACCTCTCTAACTTTATGCGAAGTAACTTCCGAGACAAGGGAACCTGATAAGACAACACCAGCAGAGGGCAGTGAGGACATTTTAGAAGGATTGAACGATGACGATGGCAGTGTTACTGTCGATGCAAGTGTTACAATCTTTTAATACATTTTTGTGACTCACTTAATGCATCTTCAAAGTTTGTATGTTCATAATATACTTTTTGTGTTATATTCCTCAGTAATTTGCATAGTGTGCATATTTTTGCAACAATAATGGTTAAAGTGTGGCTTTGTGGATGTTGTATTAATTAATTGTATTTGAACATGGGAAAAGGCATAGACCAACATCTCGTAATTCAAAGCAAGAGTTGAGATAGTAAATAAATTATGTTATGTCTTGATCTATCTTATGTACCGATACCTCAGATCGACAAAGTGGAAGTTGGAGTCAGGTAGCATATCAGTGGTGACGCTGTGTGGGACGTGTCCTTAACAGGATGCACAATGTTTGTACAGTTGGAAGTATCACATAACTTTTCTCCTTATAATGATAAGCCAAGTTAGCTTGCATAAAGTGATTGCCTTTTAAAAACCTCAATGCTATGCTGGACTGTGCTTAAGTGTAAGGACACATAAGGAGTCTCCTATTGAAGTCTTTGCATTCTTGTGTTGGTACGATGTTGGTTGACTAAAGCAAGGTCACCATGAGCTCTTACAACTCAATTTGACTTTGGGGAGCACATGGTTAGATGTTGTAATGCTAAGAATTTAATTTTAAGAAATAATTGCTTTACTTCATCCTCATTTAAAGTGGTTAGAGAACTTCACAGCACTGTCTAACAAGTAATATACTCTATTTAATGGGATAAGAAAAAATTACTTAAAATTGGCATGCTAGAAGCTTTTTGTTAAAACTCCAATAAGTACCCCAATTACTGCTTAGCAAAATTCTTGATTGAATAGAGCGCACCAATTGACACCATCAGATGAGGAATTTGAAGGCACCCGTGAAGTTATTTCAAACATAATTGGCCTTAACCGTAGAACATGCACATTCTTCATTGTGTTGGTAAGTCACTTTTAGTCATGGTCTTCAATGAATGAGGTTTGACTCGAACCATCTCCTCCAGCATTGGGTCTTTGACAGTATCATCACATGCTCCATTTGAAAAAAAGTTTCATAAACATGGTGTGGTTTGACAGGCATGCTTTCAAGATTCAAATTGTGTTCATTGTGCCTAAAAAAATTTGGAGAGTATAATCTATTGAAAGTTAAAGTGGTGTTTAGTTTTTTTCCAGCAAAGTAGGAATTTGGCACTAGTACACATACATACATAGCTATCAGCATGAAATGACGATCAAAGCTTTATCTTTGTACACCTACATACAGTTCATTTATTTCTGTACTTACATGGTCCATCAAGTGATTAATGTTGTCTTCAAGGTCAATAAGCTAAGTGACTTTCGTGTAATTTTATGTGTATTCTTTTCCTCCAAGAAAATTTCTCGGTAAATGTATGTAGCTAGCCTTTCATACTATTCAAGTAAGCACAAGATTCCCTGATAATTGTGGCCAGTTGAAGCATTTGAACTTGGTCCAAGTTCTGGTATGTCCTTAACAGTGTGACTTGCCATAATAGATAAAGGCATACGTGTCAAACACTTGGCGACAGGTGACATCATCTGCAGGTATTTGGACCTTTGACATGCAATCCATGGCAGCATTTACCAAATGCTGCTTTTTCCATTCTGCACTTTCTATTGAGTGTCAAGAAGTGCAAGTCAGCCATTTTTTTTAGTCAAATCAACATCTATTTGATGATTTTTTACCTAGCTTTAACAAGAAAATGAGTAAATTAGATTTGGATTTATGGAGAACCTTTTTTGTTGCAGTCTTAGGAAACTCCTTTAACCAAGGCTTGGGATTTATTTATACAGGTAAGGCAAGATATTTACACTAGTGAAGAGTGAGTAGGAGGAGGTGAGAGTAGGTGGAGGAGTATAATTGAGTGACATTAGAACAGCTGTTTAAGAGGTCATCCCCAAAGAGAGTCTAATTTGAGTTTGTGAAGATATGGATACTCTTGAAGAAGTTTGATACACCAGTAAGGGAATGAATTTTTAAAGCTAAAGATCTAGCAATTAGTATGTATTTAGCTAGTAGGTTGTTTTAATACTCATATTCAGTAGCAACTCAACCACTGTATTTTGTACACACTGTTCCACATGCAGGGTGTTCCCTGGGGACTGACAGAGTTATATCTTATGACAACTCCCTCATTCACCCTCTCAACATCACAGCCTCTAGCCAGGGATCAACGTTTAACCGCGTCGATGAACTATTTAATCGAAACAACAGCCCACTTCGCCTATGGTGCACTGAAGAACTTCACTCTAACACCAGTAGTGGTGTAACTTTTGCTGAGCTATTGGAGCAGGGTGGTTCAAGCAACGTTACAATCCAAGTGATCTTTACCAGACCGCTTCTCTTAACCCATTTAATTAGCTCTGGTCATGTGAATGGTTTTGTGAAATCCTTCACTTTGCAAACAAGTTTGGACTTGGAAGGACAGTTTTTAAAGTACATTTCCCCAGAAGGAGCTAGTACATTTGAAGTCCGACATATTGACACTGCATTTCCCTTGACTCCTCCTATTGCTGCTAGGAAAATCCGGTTTGACATCCTGGATGGTGTTCTGAGTCCAGGTCGGCAGCTGTGTTGGCACCTTACTCTCTTAGGATGCCTTTTGAATGAAGGTACCTGTTGTACAAGGAACAAAAAAAAAAAAAGAATTTTTTTTTCCATAGAGCAATTACTGTAGCTGGAATGGCAGCAGAGTCATGTTTTTAATTAAGCATGTAAGATAGTAGATTGGACAGTTTTTATAGCAGAGCTGAGAGGAATGTGGCTGGCTTAAGCCCTACATGAACTTACTCCAAATGAACAGAGATGGGAGTTGAAATGATTGGCTCTACATTTTAATGTATATTCCTATATTAATTAGGAAAGGCTATGACCATGAAAAAAAAAAAAAAATATATACATTATATATACTGTGGTGTAAGAAGATGTTTCGGTATGGGGATGGCTCCAAAGGCATGTTTTTTTTTGTAGTTAAAAATTGTTTATGTGAGAAAATCATCTTGTGAGATAGTGCCCAAAATTACGGGGGGGGGGGGGGGGAGGGGAAGGACTCCAGCCCCCGGAGTCCCCCCATCCTATGCCACTTATATTTATAGCAGGTACATTACAGCTACATTAATTGATACAGTTTCACAATTTTAGCATTCTCAGGTAGCTCCACTGGTCATTTGAATCACGGATTCAATTATAGTTACATCAGTTTTGTAGTCAAACTTGCAAGTATTAAATTCAGTTGAATTTTCAACCTTATAAAAATGCATAAAGATACATTCACTACACTTTCCCCTTACTCTAATATAATTTGAAGTAATTGAACATTGGTATTGTTTTACCATTTTGTAACTGAACCTTGCAAAGTGATACACTATTGATTTCCACAAATGAGCTTCATTTGTTTTCTATC
>WLWI01000761.1_pt1 | contig 28583 bp, 19 predicted proteins | sample 6701501 | NCBI WGS metagenome assembly WLWI01 (sample SAMN12718690, study PRJNA515312) | sponge metagenome | isolation source: marine sponge | host: Mycale hentscheli | place: New Zealand: South Island, Marlborough, Capsize Point | collected 2014-11-01 | reverse complement strand
TCCCTAACATTTATCCAGGGTAGAAAAATGGAACCATATTGCTATTCACCCTTCTCATTTTACTGCTTTTGTGAAGATGGATAGAAAGTCTTGAATAAAAACAAAAACATTTGTTTTAAGAGGGTATTTTATTGGCTAAATGCTTTCTATTTAATACAGAATAGAACAATCAAAATATGAGAAAACTTAAATATTGGCTTCTAATATTAATTTGCAATGTGACATGAATCCAAGCGTGAGTAAGATCTCTATGGCCATTCAAAACCATTAGTGCATTTAATTTTTCTTGGTGCATGATTGTTGCAGATAGTTTTTGATGCATGCTTGGCCGAAAATGAACGTTCACTAATAGCGTGTGTTGCAGGAATAACAAGCAAGAGACTGACAACTCGCACAATCTGAAAATAAACACTTCTTCACTTCTCCTGACATGCCCTTCACAAAGATTATAATTAGTCTGGCTTAGCGCGACCCCGTACCAAACCGATACAGGGAGAAAGGGTCTAGGGACCTTGATGCACCTAAGCTGTTCTAGGACTAATATTTTGGGATGAATTTAGTTAACATTTTTTGTCATCTCCTGGGCAGCCCTCTGAAATGAGTGGACATCTAACCACAAGTATACACAACGGAGCCCACGTTCGGAACTATCAAAATGTTGGTGATTGTTGCATCTAATACTCTGTGGCTATGTTCGGGTCAGCGTGCCCTGCAAACTGTGGGTGCCAAAGCAATTAGATAACCACTACCACATTCCCCTAGAATGGCGTTGGTGTATAATTGTCCCCAGACCCTTTCTCTGCAATGGATAAGTAAAGGGTCTGGCCTAGCCAGACTAGTTTATAATAGAGTACAAATTCATACAAACATAATTGCTATAGTTGGCATGAAACATCCCGTGGAGTTATAAGATCCTCTTCGACTTATCTTTTGATATTACTCAAATACCTCGTCTTATAGTAGTCAGCATAATTTAATCTCTTGACTGAACATTGAATATAATAGTAATAGCTCTAGTTTTTTTTTATAAAGCCGGAGTACTGTTAGCCAGTGATATCGCTGTAACCTTGCCATTCGATTAATGGCACATGTAACGCATTGAAATTACGCGAGGCAAATCGGAGTGCTATTTAAGAGCGATACTGTACGTCTAATAGCGAGGTTACCCTCGCTAATAGCAGGCCAGCTTTTTTTTAAATCATTTGCAGTGTAGCTGCACTATAGTGCACTCACTGTTCCCTACTTCAGGATTAAGTTTCTCAAAAAAAAATTCCGTAGCCTGAGCTATTAGCTTACCCATGCTATTGGCTTACCCAAGCTATTACTCTTACTATAATAAGTTCATTACATTGCACTTCATAAAGAATTGATGTAACTAGCAAGCTTTACTTATGTCAATATGAGAGCAAAATTTGTAGCAGCAGTAGTTGAATGTTATTAGGTCACTTGGACTCAGACTAGGCCGTCCATATACAGAGTAAACAGCGAGAATTCCATCCCAGGTTTTGTACCATTGAACAGATGATGATATTCCAGAAGTTATATGTGGGGTGTGGTTACAATATTTATTTCCAGTCACTCTAAAGGGGGGGGGGGGTTGGACTGAACCCCCTCCCTCTTTGTAGCTTCAGTAAAAAAACACTTCAATACAAAATGCAGACACTGTGGTTAGCTTTGACGTAAAAAGCCTATTCACCAAATTTTCTGTTTATGAAACACTGCAAATTGTAGATAAGAAATTATACTATATGATGATTCATTAGAAGAAAAAACAACACTCACAATAGAATCATTAATTGATCTTGTTAAGTTTTGCATGTCATCCATTTATTTTGCATTCAACAACACAATGTTTCTCCAAGTAGAAGGAGCACCAATGAGATCTCCATTCTTGATGTTATGGAGGAATTTGAGGAAGGGTACAAAACTATAAAAACTGCATGGGCTAGTGTAAGCTAAAAGTCATTTACAGTGTAGCTACACTGTATGGTGCAGTCACTATCTCTGTACTTCAGGATAAACTTTCTCTGGAACTTTGCTTTTAATCGATGGCTTATCCTAATCTGTTGAAAAAATTCCTGTAAATATGGGTAGAGCTGCGTTAAAGAATGACGCTGTCTCAAACTAGAAATAGCTTGAACTGTACATTTCCAAAGCTAGAGCAGCTGAGTGCTCGACACTTACCCTTATTATTTTAATTAAGCTACCGTGGCATTTTCACTTTGTTCCCATGCTATTTCACTTTGTTCCAGTGTTATTTCACTTAGTTTTCCAATACATTATTGAACGGGTAAGTAAATTAGCCTGTATTTGACATATTTCGCAATTTCACACTATGACTCATGTAATTAGTACTATAATGTAATACATAGTTAATTTTATTTTCAATATCCAATCCTTGGTGAAGATCTGCTAAACTTGTCTCTGTTTCCTCTCTCTTTATCTATCTATTGATCTATCAATCTGCCAGATTTTACTGTAATATGTATATAATTATGTATAGTATGTCCAAGTTGAGTTGGCCAGAAAAAAACTTAAATAACTTTTGAACGAAACAGCTACCATCCAGGGTTTGCACCATTAGAAAGCTCGCGCGGAAGCGGTTAAAAATATTTCCTCAGTATACTCCAAAACCTGAGAGAAAGTGCGATTCTAAACCTCAATACAAAAATCTATGAGAAGAAAAAAAACACAGGTTTCCCGCTTAAAACGCGCCTGCTTTAAGTCACGAGGTACAATTTATTACGGGGACTGTCTTTATTAAGAATTTGTAAACAATGAGCGGCTTCTTCTAGGATTGCTGCGTTTCTAGCTTCGTATCCCGATTAGCTTAGGTTGCTATAGTATGTCCACGTTGGGTTGGCGGCGACCACAAATGTGGCAAAAGAGGAATGCACTTGGCGAAAACCGGAAACCAATTAGGGTCACATGACAGTAATAGCTCAAACTCGCGAAAACATCGACGCCCACAGTACAAACGGGGCGGGTCTAAGGTGGGTATTATTACCGTAAGTTTACTTGTTGAAATGAAAAAGAAGCTGAGGCAGTTTCTACCGCTGCTGTATTCAATATATGCTCGGTTATACGCAGTTTATCGTTTATACGAGCTTCTTGTTGTGGCTTAAACTGACTGAAGGTTGCGGAGGGCGATCCGGAGCTACTTAAAATTAACATATGCACAATTCAAAGCTCCCAAGGAATTAAATAAAAATCCACAAATAGTAACACTTCCTCCAGACAAAGGCAATACCACTGCACTTCTTGATAGCGAAAGTTACAATAAAAAGGCCAAAAACTTCTTAGTGACTCAAAAACATACAAAATTTGCCTTTCACATGAACGAAAATAAGATATCTTAAATGTTGAACTGCTGAGAATCATTTTGCTTCAGAATGGTCATATTTATTTTATTTTATAAAAAACCGTCTTAAATATCATTAGAGATACTAAACACTCAAACTCCATACACTTTATATAATAAACTACATTGAGCATGAAGTAATATGGTTATCACTTTAGAAATACATATCGCAAGTATAATAAAAAATAATTATTACATTTAATAAATCTACAGTTACTGCTCCTTGAGATTGTGGTTATGGTCTGGAACTGTGTCTTCTAATAATGACACCATCTACAATAATTCTTGATTTAGCATGAAACACAAAATGGCGGTTAGAAATATTGTATGGGTTGGAGCCCCTGCAAATATATTCACCACTTTGCTCTTCTTGTAAATTAAGCAAAGTGATAGAATTATCTTGAATTAATTTACTTTGATGTAGAAAGTGAACACTGAACCACTCTGTTGGCATAACACTATGGCACGTGAGAGTAACCGTACTATTCTTGGTCACTTCTACCCAGCTTGGTGATACCTTACCAAAATTGTATTTGTATAATTCACCCACGTTGTTTGTTAACATCCAAACTAAAGCGGCTGATTCGAAATTGCGTCCACCGCTAGTCCAACCGCAAAAATATCGCCCGAAGTCCTCTAGTTTTAAATTGATTAATGTTAACTGTTTTGATCCTCTGAAGTGTCGATTAGGAACTGGGCCAGCTCCCACATGCCGAGCTAAGTAAGCGTTACGGAATGTCCAGCGAACTGCTGAAGCCTTACAATTACAGTATAGAGTAACAGAAGAGTTTTGCTCCAAAAATACATATTTTGGAATAACTTCCCCCAAATATACTTCTATATGTTGCCAATTTCTTCTACCACTAGATGTAACAAAATAAAATGCTGAAATAATTAGCGTACTATAAAAAGTATTCAGCTTGTCTTCCACCGTGGACTCATAACAAATCATTATTTTTATATCTTATATAGCAATTTTGATTGTTTATTCTGCCAATTAACTTGGACGCTCCAGGGCACATTATAGTTTAATACAAAAGTGTGAAACTGTTATTGCTTTTATGCTACATAGATCATCTAGAACGAAAACCATTTGAAATTGATGGATTCAAAAGTTCAAATCTATATAGAATTTAATGAGAAAAAATATATCGTTATTCAAATGTGGAGCACTTTCTTGCCCAACATGATATATCCAGGGTAAAATAATGTAACCATATTGCTATTCACCCTTCTGGGGTGAATAGCAATTGATGTATGACATATGGGCCATCCCAAGATGGCTCTAAGCATTTGTTGAGACTTGGATTGCGTTTGAAAACTACATCACCTACTTTAAAATTGGCTGCCAATTCGACTCCCTGGACAGACGTTTCTGTGCACACTTGGTTGACAATGATTCTTTCAAATGGTGCGTTTGGCATGCCAACATGTCATCTAGATCCGAGATGAACTGAGGTAAGTTGACTGAGGGAAGTGATGACGACGTCCATAGTGACTTCAATGTTGAGAGAATAAATGGAGATGGCTTTAAAAATAACAGTTCGTGTGGGGTGAAGCCATGACGTGAACTGGGAACATTACGTGCAAAGTAAAGAGCAAGATCAAGAACAATTGGCCAGTCATGCTTATGTGAGATACATTTAGAGAGCATGGACTTCAATGTTGAGTGAAACCGCTCAAGTCTACCATTTGATTGCGGGTGATACGGTGATGTGCGAATGGACCCGATGTTATACCTTTCTTTGAGGAGCGACAGAGTGATAGACATAAAGTTTGACCCTTGGTCCGTGAGAGAATGGTGAGAGGTGGACCCAAAACTGCAATAATAGACAAAATGGCCTTGGAAGTTTCCTCTGAGGTGTAAGTTCTCAGAGGAACTGCAAAGGGGAAACCCGATGCTAATTCCATGCAAGTGAGTATGAACCTGAATTTCTGTTTGGACGTTGGGAGCAATCCAACAATGTCTAATTCCAGTTTCTCTCATCTCTCCGTCTAAGATGTCCTCTAGTGAAACAGGTGATGCACCTTCTGTGCTGTGTAATGCCTCTGACACATGTGAAGCTAAATCTGATTGTGCCTGCATTGCCCTTGTAACTGTGAGAACAGGTGTGGGCGTTAGTTGATGAACTCAATGAGGTTAATGATATTCTGCTTGCCGAAATCAGTGCCAAGTAGAACAGTACAAGGTGGCAAACGTGAATCTACTGCCAAATGACAATCACCTTGAAGTGTGGGCAGAATGACTGGTAGTGTGAATACAGGGACTGACTTTGTGACCTGTGATGTACCTTTGATTGAGACAAAATGAGAAAGTTTGTAATCTAGGTCAATGAAATCATCAGATATGACAGATATCTTAGCACCTGAGTCGATAATGATCAGGGTTTCAATACCATTTACTGTGCCTTGTGTGACTATGTCTTCCTCTATGTGACAGTTGAGTGGGAGGATGGACTCTGAGTTTATGTCGTCATCAGAGAGAGTAGGTTCGACTACACGTACCAGCCTAGATGAGTTCCTAGGTATGGGAACAGGTTTCGATGATTGTTGTGTTTGCTGAACAGTGTCGTGTGAAGGTTGCATGTATGATTGCCGTGATTGGGTTGTTGTTGAATGAGTGGGACAGATATTGGCGTAAGCTGGTTACACTTATAACAGTGACTGTGGAGATATCACGTCTAGGGGGTGAACTTTGAACTGGTTTGGAATAGTCCTGTGGACGATTAGGGCTATAATGGGGTTGGTGTTGATTTATTGTGGGAGAGGGTAGAAGTGCTGAACGATAGGTCGTTTGTATACATGCCGTGAATCAAAAACAGATTGTTCTTGATGAGCATTAGAACGGAAGTTGTTAGGAACGAATTTAGAGTGAGACACAGAGGAGGAAAGGAGCCAAGAGTTACACTCCTGAACAAATGCACTGTTGGAGGCACAGGGTTTGTTGAGAACAGCTTCCCTGTGATCCTGTGACATACCAGCTACAATTCCCACAGTAGCAAATAAATTAGCCATGTCAGAGACGACTGCATCCCTGAAATTCAACAAAAATGGAAGACTACCCAGAATAACCTCAAACTTGTACTTCCAGTTATTGTACCATTGAATCACGGACTTAGTACCTCCAGTTCTAAACTTAAGCGGGTAAGAGTTCAAACATTCAGTGATAGAATAACCTACTGCATTAAGTAATACTAGTTTCATGTCATCGTAAGATGTACAGTGACTGACATTGTTATAGTAGGCTTCTTTGTATCTTCCTAACAGACAGGTAGGTAAGTAAGAATGAAAGTTTTTATAGGCTATACATCATTGCTTCAAATCATAAACATATTCTGAGATTTATCAAACAATCAGCAAAAGTTGCACCGATAATCTATCGGTGTATCGTTTATCGGTTTATCGGCCTAACAAATTAGAAAACCATGTGCATATCGTTCTATTGCTAAGCCAACTATAAAGTTTAGGCAGAACTCGTACCTTGAAACCAGTCTTTATACCATCGTTCTCATCCCTCAGCGTCTTCAATTGCTCATCTATTTGCTTTAACTGACCCTGCTTTTCTTTCAATTCTGTAGCAACTGATCTTCTAATGTACAATTCTCGCTGATTTTGGTGTTTTCATAGGCTTATCATAAATATGTACAATACAATACATCATTAAAATGCTAATTAAAATTTTAACAGAGTACATGAGTTAAACATTGTGAAATCTATAGTAATACAATTTATTAGCTATAGTGAATATATGTTCACTCAATCAACTAGAAATATGATAGGTAGTACCCCTAACTCATATTATAATACTATTGAGTTATATATAATGATGTGATATACAAGAAGTTTTACTGGCCTTCCATGTATAAGGAAGTTTCCACATACATAAGATCCACTCATCTGTAAATTTTTCTTACTTAAATTGCATTATTAATTTAAAGGTGAAGAGTTGTGATACGTGCCAGAGAAGTAATAAAAAGTTGAAGAAGGCTAGTGGTCCACTTAATCCCATTCCAGTTAAAGCGAAGCTGTGGCACCAAGTTGGTATTGATTTGATAGGACCACTACCTCAAACGGCTCAAGGAAATAAGTATAACTTGAAGATTCCTTTAAGACATCCTTCACAATTCACAAATATCTTGGAAAGGTATTTATCAATTGAAGAGTTCAAAAGGAATTCTTCAAAAGAAAATAAATATCAGCCGACTTAAAGTCTACACACGACGAATAGTTCTAAGGTAAGTTAAGCAGTGTAATGTATTAATCAAATTATGGGAATAAGTGTTGATATAGTTGGACGCTGCATCTCATCCTAACCTGCAGCAGGAAAATTCTGTTAAACTACAAGCTGTGACATCACATACATCTCATGGCCAGAATAATGTTGAAGAATCAAAACAAAAAGAGTGTAATACAGATTGGGATATGCAGGAGACGGTTAAGTCAAGTGGAACTCATGAAAACAAACCAGATGTAGTGGATGAGTATTCTCCTCAAGTTGTACATGATACTGATTTTAGTTGTGGTAAGAAAAAAGTTATTCAATATCTAATTTGGACTAATATTTTAGTATTATATAATTGTGACCGTCTACGGGAAAACCGGGCACAACGCGGCGTGCGTAATATCGAGAAAAGATCGATCGATTTCTTAAAAATGTATTGTTTCAAGCCTACGGAAGGGAACGGTTAGGTCTATTATAGCAGGAACGACTAAAGCTGCGACGATAAAACTTGGAGAGCTCAATATCTGGACGCCGACAACTCCGTAAGTGCAAAAAAAAAAAATTCGAAGGTGCCGCGTTGTGCCTGGTTTTCCTATAGACGGTCACAATTTATTGCATTACCCAAGAAAAAAGAGTCATATTTATTTAGCTCTCATCTACTTACCTGCCCACAAGACCCCTTACTCACACATCCACATGCACTTACTAACCCACTTAATGATCAATTTATCCACCCATTTATCTATACATAAAATCCTACTATTTTTAGCTATTATGTAGCATATTATAGAAATCTTAGTAATGGCTTAAAGTTGTACTTAAAGAAAATATGTATGATTAACTATTCCTCTTGATGATGCCCAACTCTCTGGTTCACGGACTATTTGTAACAATATTGTTGGCTTACTTATAACTTCAGATACAAATGTGATGCCTTTCACATTTTGAATAGTATCTATAGCAGTAACTTCAATAAAATATGTACAATTTGCTTGACCTTGTCCAAATATTACACGGCAAATTTCACTGGAGCATTGTGTCTTCTGAGTGTTAATAATTAATCCAGTTTTATTGTTCCTTAATACTATTTCATACTCATAAGTTAATCCTGGACATGGAGATACCTATAATCATATTATTAATAATAACATCTAGCAATAAGAATACTTAATATACAACAGATTATAAAAGAATTGCTTTCCCAAACTAGAATTGAGAAATTGACATAAGTTCAATATTCATTTTATTATCAGTTTAAAATGATTTAATTGTTTTATGCTGACAGCACTCCAAATCCATAATACATTATAGTAGTTAGGTTTCAATTCCAAAAATTAAACATATTATATAATTGTAAAGGATTATTTTTACTGCGCAACATTATTATTTATAAAAGTATCATATTTACTATATTGCGAGTTAAAATGTGATATAAATTAGCATCAATCTGTGTTGCTATTATGGAGGTAAGTAGAGGAATTTTTAAATTTTTCTTCAAATGAAATTGAAATTCTTTAAACAAAGTGCAACACAATATCATTATTATAATTGTTAGAAAAATCTTAGAATTGACCAAAATCAATTCTTAATAATGTCAAGGAAAATGCTATATTGGTCTTTGTCTTTGTGAATTCAATTAAATTATAGATGGACTCAGACATTTTTTCTTAACGTAATTCAAACAATTACTTGTCATACTAAATTATAGCACCATTTTTATTTATTGACACTGATTGCTATATGTCTTGTGTTTCATCTAGTGAAAAAAGTAACTATTTGAAATTACTAAATATTAGCAATAGTACTACTCCATGTAGTTAAGAACGATTATATTAATCATGTTAAATATGTTAGTTTTCCACCATAATGTAAGAACTGGCAGTCTAAATAAAAGTTAAACTTGTCAAACCATTGTAGTTAAACGAAATTGTGTAATTTATTCAACTCTCATTTGTAAAAACAACAACAACGCACTGCTTGAAAAAACTCACAAGTTTCTCTAAGTCAGCTGCAATATACAACTCTGAATTTCCATAAAGTCTAGATATAGTAACCATTGGTATTCCTGGAACTATATACAAGTGATATAAATGATATGTGACATGTGATGCAATTGTTTGGCGCGTGTATTGATCAAACTGAGCCCAACTTTGGTAAAACATAGTCATTGGTCAAGAAGTTAGAAAAGTAAGTGAACTGATTGGTCAAGAAAAGTTGTGAGAAAACAGAGGACCGAAGAGTGAGTAAAAAATGAACTAAATGTAATTAAACCATGTGGTAGAAATGTTAGCAATGGATGTTCAACTTGAATATGTTACATTTTGTGCCACAGTGTGGAGTATTTACTTCAAATAATATTACCATGATTGGAAATGATATAAGCATCACTCTCTAAATTAGTAGCACCACACTGAATGTGTGCTCCATTAATATTATCCAGATGTCCAACAAGAACTGATTCCAAATTGATTGCAGTAGTACTAACTCTGGATGCATCAGTAATATTTGCTCTAATATTTGGGGTATTGGTTATAACTTGAGGGAAGATTAGATCCTCATCTCGAAAAATATAAGGACCAATTTGAGTTCCATTGACAAACCAATAAAACACAACTGGAACCTCTCGACCATTGCAATTAAATATTATCTTTCCAGGACAAAAAGATCCATTAATGTTATTGCTTGAAGTTAATGTAAATTTGCTTGCATTCACAGTCTCTAAATTAACACACAAATACATAATTATAGCTACAATTACTTCTACAGAGTTTACAATTTTTATCTCCATAAATCTTGACACAGTCCATGTCAACTGGTATTGTTCCTTAACCAACAAGGAAGTGCTAGTTTTATACTCTTTTAGATATTCTCCAAGATCTAGTTTAGAGAATACAGTTAATAATAAAATCAAAGGATATTTGTAAGTGAACCTCTATCTTCCCTATGGTGCACTGCTCTCAAAATTGTGAACTCTATATCTTAAATGACACGTACACGTCTTGAATGCCTATCTATTGACTACTAAAACAAAATCATAAATTAGTGTACAATGTGTTGAGAACAAGATTGTAAATCTGAACAAGTCTTGTCAAATTCAATCATGTCCATGGCACTAATACACAATGTGTGACACCCAGTTCAAACATATAGAATTTCTGGCCTGCAAAATTGCAAATTGTATGTATATTATGTATTGTGTCTTGTAGAGTCATAGTATATTGTCTGTACACAACTAATTCTTTCATTTTTGCTTTAGTTATTCACCTGTGGCTATATGCTAGATTTATCCTTATCGGTCTTACCTTTTACAGAAGAAAATAGAAACAGACTTGTGCAAATAACAACGACTTCGAAGGCCATGCCTAAGTCCTTGAAAACACCTAACCTATTGGCAATTTATCGCAGCGAGTGAAACAGTATCTGGTACAATCGAATTTTTGTTTACTCGTATAGCATTAAGTATGTACTTTGACCTCAAGTGTTCTTGTTCTCTACGTAGTACACATCGTCCCATACACCCTTATTACACAGAATCCTTTGGTTTTAGCTATACTTACCCGTATATTCTAATGAAATTTGTGTTACAGGGAAAATATTCACCTATTCATCTTCTTGTTTATTCATACAATAATACTAAGAAGTCAGTGTTTACCTGTAGCTAAATAAATCAATTATGTGGTACAAAAATAGTATTAATCCATTGATATTAACAACTTTTGTCACTTCAGAAGTATTGTTCATCTCAATGTGGGTATTGAGTTAACTTTTTGAGATATTTCAAGCATAAAAACAATACTTCAGTATTGTGAACCATATTGTATGACAATAGTCTATAATAATATTCTCATTAATTTGTTATATGGAAATTGATAGAATTTATATGTAAGCTAAAGTTGTTGTCATTTTTATTTGTTTTAACTACTTAAAAGAAACTTGAATTGTCCAATAAGAAGCTATTTTGGAGAATTACCTTACCCAATGACAAGTGACTCACTGTAACACAATGTTATGATATTGTGCACATATGTTTGCTATTCAGTTGGCTAAAAATACCTCTTATTATTATGAGTGCTGTCTTGGTTAGGTATTTTACACTTTTATGTACAGCATGAAATTATTGACCAGTCTAAGTTGACAATTTGTAAACACTGCCATCACTGGACTAGTTATTTCAGTTTCAAATTTGCTAAAAAATTGTATTTTAACAGTAAACACTTAGTATTCACCTTTATCATTAATGTTTACTAATAACATCCTTCATTATGGTAGCTAGGACACATAACCATAATTGTGGGGAAAATATCAATGAAAGCATTTCAATCGAAAATTAGAATCCTAATTGAAGTGAAATAAGTTATAAATAAAAATATCAATATAAATTTCTATTATAATAGTGTGATGCCATGCACCTATATGTAAATATAACTATTATCATTAGGAATAGTTTTGTAACATACAATTTGCTAGCTTGTAAGAGCTCTTGTGGTGTGATGTTCTAACGTAGGGATCACAGGGAAGTCTTACAAGTGTGACTCTATCAATTATAGTTAATATAATCTTGTAATATATTCAACATATCTTTCTATCTCTGTCTAACACAATTGACTTTCCCAATAGGTTGAATATTTTTAATGTACAGTGAAATCAGGAGTTGAAATGATATATCTGTATCAACAGATATATTGTGTAAATTAATAAAGCACTATTATTTTTAACAGAAACAGGATGTCTGTCAGTAGAACAAAACTATACCCTCTTTCGAAACTACAAACTGAGTATCACTAAATTGCATGAATGTTCAGGATTGTATATACAAAGGGGTTAGTTCTAACACAGGTATTATAGTCTGGTAGTCTAGAAAACATACACAGTAAATATAATTTCTATTTTTCTTGTACAGACACTTCTGATGCTGCTCTAGAAATAATATTATTTGATAAAAGTAATATTGGAAGTATTTTTACCTAAGTTGTAATTTTTTTCCATGCTGAACAGTAAATTATCAATATGCTATAAAGTTTCCACATACTTAGCATGTAACATGTCAATCACAACTGTATAAATTCACTATACCTAACAGCATTTTGCTTCCTACTCTCACTCCTTACTGACTTTCTTTACATAAAACTTATATAAACAGTCTAACCATACAATAACATTGAAAGTTAAATGTAAAAGTAAATATGAAAACAGTATAGTTACTAATATATATAAATAATATTAGCATAAACAATTTTTTCACAATTTTCCATATATTTTCAAACATACATCATAAATTTCACCATTGGTAGTAGCAGTCATTTAATTTATGATGTATGTTTGAAAATATATGGAACATTGTGAAAAAATTGGTTATGCTAATATTATTTATTATCTGTAGATGTTATGTTAGCATAAATAATTGCATCAAGTTTATTATTCTTGACGATTAATGATATGGCCATGATTCATAGTAGGTCTTTTGAGAGACATTTTGCTTCTGCAACATCATATTACTGTCCGTTATCTAGACACATTAGGACCAGGGGGTGTTCTGGTAACATTTCGTATTAATCACATTTTGACTAACAATTTTTTTTTACAATAATGCAATCTCAACTACACAAATGAAGCCATGGTATATAATTAATAACTGCTAATAACACACCTTTTGTTACATTACCTACTATCATTGAGCTAAATTCATTCCTTCATACTCTGTACCTTGTAAGTAGTGTGCACACATTTTTATAATTTATATCCTTCATGTCATAACATTCCATATATAAGCAATCAATCTCTTTCAGAAATAAGATAATATAGCAAGAATTTATTGGAGCTGCATGCCTTGTTGCACTAGCTATATAAAAAAAGTAAACCTTTGCAACACTCCAAATTTACAGTACTATAGCTCTGGTTTATCAAATATAGCAGCCTCCCAAAACATTCAACTGTTGTACAGAACAACTCAAGTTCCTTATATGTGCCATACTTTTTATTTTGACAAAATTTTCCAGATAAAAGCTTGTGGGACAAATGGGATTGGAGGAAATGTTTGTTAGGGTTTAGGTCCTTGTCAGACCTGCTCCAGGACGATAGCTATATAACTACCCCTGGTCTCCCTTTACCCAGTCCTAAGAGTTTAGTCTCAGCTGTAATTAAGAGAAGCACGACAGCGACAGAAATAAAACTCAAATAAACACACAACTGCTTACAAAGTACCTTGCAAGCGGTGCCTTTGCACGCGGTGCCTTTGCACACGGCACAGCATGCGCACAAAATGACACGATGATAAAATGTAACTGGTGACGCACACTACTTGACTGAATGTTATTGATGTTATGTCTGTGACCTGTCAGTGACATTCACCTTGGTTCCTGCAGGCTCTCCTCTGCTCAGGCTCCTCCTTCGGGGCATGGCTGCTCCACCTTGGGGAGTGGATGCTCGGGGCGTGGCTGCTCTGCTGCTTGCTCCACTCTCCAGCCCCACAAAGCTAATCATTTTTTGGCAATGAGACCGGAAGCTCTTATAAGTAACGCCCCCTATAGTCTTGTGGTAATGACGTGAACAAACAATTTGAAGTAGTTTAGCTTTACACTATATTCTCACCAATTCGAAGCGATTAATGGTAGGAGTTTCCCGTTGAAACTACTGGTGAGGTTAGTGTCTCTTTAATGTTTAGCTTCTTATGAAGACAGCATTAATACGTAGACTTGGTAGTCAGAGTATTTAAAAGGGGTTAGTTACTCAGTGGCCACACCCAAACTGCATCCATTAAATAACAACAAACCGCAATAGTTGTTTTAAACCGCAAAGTTGGGTGTTCAATTAGCTATATACGTTCATATTGCCAAACAAATACTTGTTGTCTACATCAACTTTTGTTTCATATTATAAGCAATAGATAGTCATAGCTTCTGCTGATGGTTTTGTGAAGTCAACCATGTCATAAATGCACTGACTGTCCATTTTGCTGCTCTTTTTCTAAAACAAAAACCATAATGCTGACACCCCTTCTTTTTTAATTCATTCCAACATTATAGCTAGTAACATTCATTTCATGTCATGTCTGTAGCTTAAGCATCGTTGTTCTATGAAGTGCTTGCTAACAAAATTTATAGTATGTAACTGGCCATTTTATTATATACTCCTTAGCAGTTCAAGTTTTTTTTCAACAAATAGAAAGAAGTAGAAAGAGAGTAATTGATTATTCACCATGAATTACTTTGGTCTTTGGATATAATTATAATTTGAAAAGAAGGTTACTGTTAAACCCAAAAACCACAGTCCAGCATATACTCCTACTATCGTTTCATTGTACGAGTTACATATCAACTTGATCCAGCTACGTATCGACTTGCACGAGCTATATTTTCACATTCTAGACCAAATAAAATAATAAATTAATTTTCGATTTTTCTGTAGCTAGCTAGTATTATAGTAAAAATGAGGCTGAGGGACAGATTTAGGGAGGGCTTGACTAGTGTCGTACAAGCTCCCTTTTTTTTCAGAAAGAGCCCTCAATTTTTAGCTAGTCTATTTCTTACCGATAAAAATATAATACCTATAACTTTTTGTCCGAGGTGGTTTCCCCACCTACAAAAAATGTGATCGTAAACAACAGCATGACATTTGCAAAATAAGCCATTATAAAACAAGCCATTTCAGACTATATTATTATTCATTATTGGGAAAGGTGATTTTATTTAATATCGCATATGAAGAATTATCCGTGTGATATGGCGAAATGTTTCAAGAGCAGCCTAATTTATTTTCACTAGCCAGAGGAGAGTAAAAGTAAAGCCTGAGAGTGAAATATCTAGCCATATCACTCTGATGAGTGTAATAAGTGGTTAACTCACAGGGTAAAGTTGGTTGTAAGGGCTACCCACACCCCCAGCTAATATTTTCAAAGCTACTTTAACTCAGTTGAGTAGGCTACACAAGAGGTAGGTAGCTGTAAAAACCAAGAAAATTTACAAGTTAGCCTGTTGTTATAACTGTAAGAGTAATGAGCTTGCTCAGTACAGCTGAAATAACAGTGATTTCAAGGGTCATATGTACCTAAAGATATCATTGTGAAGATATCTAGGGTAGAATATATATATATATATATATTATATATATATATATTCCATGTTAGATATCTTTACAATGTTCTTTTTCGGTAAGCTACATAGCTGTCTGTATACCTGTTGAGGGAACAAGTCCAACAAACCACAGCAGCATAGATATCTAGAGTAGATTCACTCTTCAGAGTGGTATGGCACACTACACATATATAAAATTATTGTGAACTAGAAGAATGCTAAATTATTGTATGGAATTATTACACAACATACTTCCTGTAATTCATAAAGAATATCTTGGTTAATTAAAATGGGAAATGTTTTAGACTCTAATTTACCTGTGTATACTGCTGGCTTTAGAGAGGAAAACGTCATGGCCTGGAAAGCTGGAGCTGTAATTTTTAGTTGCTACTACATGTCTATTATGGTGAAAGGTAACTAAACAAATTAGTTTATAATTTTTAATGATGTAGAGTGACACTCCTTAAGGTGAATTGGTTTTTCAAAAATTTCCTACCTGTCCTGGTGACAGTGCAGTCTACCAATGTAATGTGACTGGGAGTGATGCAGTGATTTGGGAATGGATGCTTTCTTCTTTCATGGAAAGATATGCAGCTCTTCCTGGTAGTGATATGCCAGGAATAAAAAATCAATCAATTTTTAATACTCAAGTTCAATTCAACCTAACAGATGTTGGTCCTCCACTTACCAATATCATAGCTACCCTATTCAGTCCACAACGGTTAAATGGAACTAGAATGACTTGTGGTGGGCAGTCACTCACAATACTTATTCCAAAACCAATCAGTAAGTTTGTGAACATCAGCTATCTGAGATACATAGTTCTCCTTCACACAGTAATTAACAGCATGAAAAACAAGTATTTAATGTGGTACAGTAATGTAAATGTAACAATAATTACTAGCAACTAAAGATAGACCATAGTGCTTGTGCATTTTTTTTCATAGGTATCTTGCCTTTAACGTTAACAGTGACAATGGAAGAAACAGGAGAGAGTGTTAATATTTACCCTAATTTAGAAGGCAACATTGAAAACGTGAAATATAGGATATCACAGGGAAGTCTTACAAGAGTGACTCCATCAATTACAGTTAATACATCTTCTAATATAGTGAACATATCTTTCTATCACTGTCTATCACAATTGACTTTCCCAATAGGTAAACTTTTATTTAAAAGTAAAATGAAATTAGGATAATGTATCAACAGAAATATTTTGTGCACTAATAAACCACTAATTTCATTTTTACAGAAACAAGATGTCTGTTAGTAGAACAAAACTATACCCTCTTTCGAAATGGGACTTGGGAGATATCACGTCAATGTGGTAGTGTACTAGCCACCTGCAATAGTGATGGGTCTTGGAGTGAGAACATTAGTTGTCCTGAAATAAGTACACATCACACTGATGGTAAGATAACAATATTATCTGTTGTCATAATAAAATGACTATTGAACCAATAGATGTTTCAACTATCTCTACACATTCTGCAGTATTATCATTAATGCTGTTAATTTTTCCATGCTGAACAGCTAATTATCAACATGCTATCAAAATTCCACATACTTATCATACTGACATATCAATCACAACTCTACAAATTTCACTATACATCTAACAGTATTTTATTGCTTCCTAATATCACTCCTTACTGACTTTATTTACATAAACTTGTAACAGTCGAAAACATACATTCACATTCAAAGTTACATAAAAAAAGTCAAATACAAGAATGTTGTTGTTGTTATTCAGATCAAATTAGTTAAAATGTTAAGTATTAGCCCCACACTAAAGCGGCATTAATGAATAATCTATATTATATAGAGCTGGAGCCTGCCCATCAGATTGGGTTGCAGTCTAACTAGGTTATTTCTTTCATAAACATTATTAAACCACAAAACTCAGGGAGCCTACCTCTCCCCCATGCCAATTAGTTATCCTACACAGCTTTAAAAGCACAGCTTTATGCCAATAAAGCCCAGTTACATACACTAGCTTTCTCGGAGTTAATAAACATAGATACACTTATACAACTACCATGTAGCCAGTGGCTTGGAAATTCTGAATTGCACACATATAGCTTACTGTTCAAAATGCCAAGCATGAACCAATGGTACTATTCATCAAACATGAATTACAATAAAGCACTCATTTACATACTCACATAAACTACATACACATCAATTGTATTAAAAAAAAGAAGTATCAACAACTTGCAAAACATGACACTCGCATTATCTGATACTGCGTACATACTATGCTTGAAGTAGTAACCTCACAATATGTATTACTACATTAAATTAGATTGTAACTAAAAGTTGAATAAAAATATGACTTCACATAATAATTGTGTTACACACGTTCTGGTTAATGATTAACTACAGTTATAATTAGCGTAGATTGATTTAATATTTTTTATTAACTTAATTTTTTGTTTGATTAATTATTCCAGAGTTTCTGAAAGGGACTGCTACTACCAATGGTGGAAATTACAATGTATGTATGGAAAAATGTATAAGCAAAATTGTTTATTCTAATATAATTTATTATGTATAGATGCAATTTCCTCAGCAATGTCCAACTTGCCACACCAATTACAGTTTAGAGTTAGTTATTGGAAGTGTTATTGGGAGTTTTGTGCTGGCACTCCTTCTGGGACTAGTTTTGGGACTACTGTTTGGAGTCAAATTCACAACTAAACATTTGAAAAGACAAACGGATTCATTTAATAAGAACAACGACTCCAATAAAGGACCTTTATATGAAGAAGTGGAAATGGATAAAAATGTTGAACTGACTCAGAACATTTCTTATGATACAGTTAAGAAAATATAATATTTATGTCTCCTTACTACACATTTATATTATATATTGTGTGTATATTATATATTTTATTTCCACACAATTATGTTTTAGATAATAGAAGAAAATGTTGATGTAATTCTCTCTGATATACATTATCACACAATGCAGATATCAGTATAATTATTAAAATACCTAACTAAAATGTAAACAGTAGTATGAATACGTGGCTTCAACTGATGAGATAGTATACACTTGTTGAGTTTGTGGTTTTCCAGAGGCAATATGTGGCTTCAAATATTCACATGAGAAAGTTGTAATTACAGTAACACAAACTCTATTACATAGTTGCTACTATAAGATGGCCATCTGTTGTATTTCATAATAGTTGTCATAGCAACAGCAATGTAGTAGTAGGAGTAGTAAATAAAGAATTTATTGAAAATATAGCAAGAAGTACATAATGAGAAATATGCTTACAAATACATTATATAGTATGGGGTGTAAATAAGAGAGGCTTAAGTGGCATAAGCCACCCTCCCCAAACCCCTCTCACTTTTTGAATAGTAAGTTCTAGATATTAAGGTACTATGAAAGATTAAAAAAGGATGAAAAAGATAACATTCAGAAATCGGTATAACTGTAACAATTCTTTAACTTCTTAATTTTTTTGTCTTCATATATTTAACCAATAAGAATTAACATAAATAATTACATTAAGATTATTATTCTTGAAGCAGTTTTATAATAATAATTAATACTTTTGTGTACTGATATGGCTATGATTCTCAGTAGAAGTTTATTTAAGAGACAACTTTTATTTTGGAACATATTAAATTCAATAAGCAGCAGTTGAATACAATAAACAGCAAGTAAACACATTCAACATGACTATTATATGTGGCTACAATCTAATTACCTTTCAATTTTATAAAAGAAATGATAGAATATAGTTAAATAGCTAGTACAAATAATGCATACACATTTTGTATTAATAAAATTTTGACTAGTAATTTTTATATCCTTCATGTCATAATGTTATATATATAAGCCATTAATCTCTTTCAACAATAAGATAATCTAGCAAGAATTTTTGAGCTGCATGCCTTGTTGCACTATAATTAATAAAAAAGTTAAACCTTTGCAACTCTCCCAATTTGCAGTAGTATTATCTCTGGTTTATCAAATATAGCAGCCTCCGGGAGCATTGCACTGTTGTACAGAACAACTTAACTCCCTTAAATGTGCCAGAATAATACGACTTCGTTTTCCTAATCATTTTTTGGCAATGCGACCGGAAGCTCTTATAAGTAACGCCCCCCCCCTATAGTCTTGTGGTAATGACGTAAACAAACAATTTGCAGTAGTTTAGCTTTACACTATATTCTCAGCGATTCGAAGCGATTAATGGTAGGAGCTACTGGTGAGGTTAGTGTCTCTTTAATGTTTAGTTTCTTATGAAGACAGCATTAATTACGTAGACTTGCTAGGCAGAATATTGAAAAGGGAGGGTTACTTAGTGGCCACACCCAAACATAATCCATTAGATACCAAACAAACTGAAATGGCTGTTTTAAACGGTAAAGTTGAGTGTTCAATTATATATACGTTCATATTGTCAAACAAATACTACTTGTCTACATCAACTTTTGTTTCATATGCAAGACAGTCATATATTGTGCTGATGATTTTGTGTAGTGAACCATGTCATAACTGCACTGACTGTCTCTTTTTCCTGCTCTTTTTCTATAACAAAAACCATAATGTTGACACCCTTTCTTTCAAATTCATTCCAGCATAATAGCAGCATTCATTTCATGTCATGTCAGTAGCTAAAGCATTGTGGTTTTATGAAGTACTAGCTAACATTATATAGTACGTAACTAGCCAATTAATTATATACTCCATTGCAGTTCAGATTTTTTCAGCAATTTGAAAGCAGTAGAAAGAGAGCAATTGAATATACACCATAAATTACATTAGCCCACGATCTACAATTTGAAAAGGAGTTTACTGGTACCCCTAAACTCCCTCCGTCTTGCATATGTCCCTACTATTGTTTCATTGTACACATTGTACACTGAATGGTGCCTGTAATAAGAGGGAATAATGACAATACTCAACAAATTGATACAGGATAATGAAGATGTTAAAATACTTTATGCTACACCATTCCTAATTTGCAAAAGTTGTACATCAAATGTTAGAGTAGCTGCCACAATATAACCTGGGACCCCATAGCTATCTGTACATCTATAGAGTGAATTACTCTAACAAACCACAGCAGGAATCTGGAGTAGATTCACTCTTCAGAGTGGTATGGCAAGATATTTCATCAGGATATAATATTTTCACCCTGACACTGGCTCTTGACAATAAAGTAGCCTGCTCTTGAAATATATCCACCATATCACACTCTGACTCATGTAAGTATTGTCTGGGTCTAACCAGACTGACAGTTTGTAGTAGCCAGCCCCCATGTCCCATTCTCTGAAAGGCTCCTTGAAGCAAATTTCTTGGGGCCTAATAATTATCAGGAATCATCAACCTAGATATATTGTATACTTTTATTGTTTTCTGTCAGTTTTTCCATTTTACCATTATATCAAGATGTGTCTACATTCCCAGGCAAATATAATAATATATATTATAGGTATACACATAATTATTATAATAAATATACAATGTGTACATAAGTGATATACATAATGGATTGAATTGCTAACATACATCATCTATACTAGCAAATACATGAAAAAATGATATATAACTGGTGCAAAAGCATTTAACCGTATCATCAATATTACAGTTAGACCATTGACAGCATACCTCATTGCTGGTAACTCTGTACAACACTTATTCTAGATCTCTAAGTTCGTTGTTATCTACTTTTGAAATTTTGTGCTAATTAATGTCTTACAACACAATATTATAAGTAAATTAGAATACTAATTTATATAGCTTCCTGTCAAATATCAATCTACAACAGGATTAATGCTTCAAGAAATGCTTCCATTTTAATGCTTGCATCTTGTATCCAGCTTGCAAAACTTCTAAAACAATCAGTATGACATCAAAAGCAGCTGTTGGATATGTTACTATCATTTTACTAACTGTTATAACAGGTATGTAACTGAGCTAAACCAATCTATATTTACATTGTGGTGTGTGTAAACATTAGGAGAACTGGTGGTAGACAGAAGTCCATGCCCTGGACAATCTGCAATTTACAGATGTAATGTTCAAAATGAAGATTTAGTGTGGAGATGGCTCACTGATCCTCTGAGACAGTTTGTAGTTGTCAGTAATATCCAGCCATCAAGTACTACCAGAACATTGGTGATAGGAGGAGTTAATGTGGTGTTTAATATAACAGAATATCAACTCAATCCATCAGTCATCAGTGCAGTGGCTATCATTAGTAATGCAGATACTCTGAATGGAGTCACCATGACTTGTGGTGGACAGAGTCTAGTCATAAGAGTTCCACAAACTAGTGAGTGGACACCATATTAGGTGTGGTAAATACTATCTTATGTCATTACCATTATTACTATTAGATCAACAGAATGATGTTTATGCTATTACAGGCTTTGTACCTACAGCATTACAAGTAGTACGAGTGTCACATAACGATAGTGAAATTAATATTTATCCAATTGGTGATTTTCTTGATAATACCTTCTACCAATTATCTTCTACTAATCCGGTGTCATGGACTGGCCCCATAAGGCTTCGCACTGCTGAGAATGTTACATTTCTTTATTGTCAGCTTAACAGTACATTTTTTATAGGTAAATTTGGATATACTGAATAATTATAAATTATTATAAAAAATACTTTATTCACAATGTTAATGTATTATAGACACGTGCATTTTAGAAGACAGCAATATAGGCAGAAACTATACCCTATTTGTTAATGGAACCTGGGTAATTTCACAAAAATGTGATCCTCCAGAAATACAAGTGACATGTGTTGATGGTAGCTGGAGTGAAGATATTACTTGTCAAGAGATTACTTCTGATCAGAATACAGGCATAGGTATTTTAACATTTAGTAAACTGAGCTTTCAGTTTATGCAAATATAAAGACTATTTCCAAAATAGAATCTGCTAATTTATCACTTCCAATCTTTAATATCAGCCAACATTGACTTGGTTAGCTGAAATTGTTACTATAAATAAACCAACTGTTTTGAACTATTCCTGTCTACAAAGAAATTAAAATATACTTAGATGATAATATATTTTGAGATATTTTTTCACTTTGTTTTGCCACACTTCAATAGTTATGAGTATTGTAACATCAACATTTTCAATATATTATAGCTACATCATTATTCAGGAAGTTCTATTTTATTTCAACCATGATAATATTATTATCCACACTTGAAATAATGATCTTTGTTGTTGTTGGTTTTATCTATATTAGGGGAAACGACTGCTACAACAGAGGCTAACTCCTTTGTTACAGTAAAATCAGCTACTACAATAAAAGACAACTTTGTTACAGTAAGATTTAGCTAATCCTTAATTCACTTTCATATTTTATTAATCACTGCAAATAATTAAGCTATTATAATATCAAATTAATCAATTAGCTATTGCATCTGTTGTGTTTCTTCATCAGGGCTCAACTTCCTGTGCTGACCACATGTATAGTTTGAAATCAATTATAGGAACTGCTATTGGATGCTTTATGCTGGCTCTTATTGTGGGCTTTGGCATGGGACTACTTAGTGGAGTCTACTACAACAAGAACATGAAAGTTTTCAAACACTCTGGGGGAAGTTGCAATTGCTCAAAGCACAGTATTGACTTGCATAAAAGACCTTTCCATAACATCATTGGATCTTACATCTTCATCTTCATTTTCAAAGATATTTTAAATATTGTGTGATATGTATTTATATAAAGTTTTCTTTTTTAACTCACCTATCAATGTATACAACAATGAACACAAAATTTTGAAATACTTTAAAGCAAGTATTAGTAAAAGTAACTGAAATGCATAAATCAGCAAATAGCTGTTTACTCACAAATAGATGTTTACTCCTTTTTTGAGGACATAGAAAGCTGATATATTGTTTGGATTAGCTACATCTAAAAAGCTAGCAGAGAATTTTGACAGAAAACATTAAAGTAGTAGACATTATATCAATACAACTGATATTATTCCTTATGTTATATCAGAATGCTTCATACTCTTCTGGCTCCTGGTAGTTAATTTAGACTATTACTAAGCCTAACCAAAGTGTAAACAGTAGTAAGAGTATGAGTATGTGGCTTCTATTATGAGTGTAGTTCACATAAAACGTTTGTAGTTCTACTGATGGGAAGTTGTAAAGTAACGAGTCTGTTTTTTAAACTCTTTGTGATTGATATTCATTTCTAACATTGCTGTATTTTTTATGTTGAACGTAACCAATACTTAACAGAATCTACTTTTTGACACAAACATTCTATAAAAACAAACATTCACAAAGTGCTACTCACTCTTACTTCAATATGAGAAGAGTTGTCTGTTAACTATTTACAACACCGAGGCAAACATTATGATAGAACATGCATGAGTGCATGTTTATTCATAATTTAGAATAACAACAATCTCTTGATCTATATGCTGTACTTTGTTTTACAATTATTCAATCTATGTGATATCTCTTGCAACTGTTTCAGCTAGCTATGTGTTATGCACTAAAACTAATCACATGTGAAATAAAATTACATTCTTTTAATATTTTAATAACGAAAAAGACAATAATAATAAGTGTCAATGTTAAACAAAACCATTAAACATCTAGAAAAGAAATATAACAATTACTTTATGTTCTTAACTGTTTCATAAGATATATTTTGAGTTAATTCAACATTTTTATCTAGTCCTACTTCATCATACAGAGGTCCTTTATTTAAGTCAATATTCTTCATAGATGTATTGACTTGTTTAACTTTATATGTTCTTGTAAATTTGACTCCAAACAGTAGTCCCAGGACTAGTCCCAGAGTGAGTGCCAGCACAAAACTCCCAATAATACCTCCAATAATTATTTCCAGACTGTAACTGGTGTGGCAAGTTGGACATTGCTGAGGACATTGCTGTGAACAATGCTGAGGACATTGCTGTGAACAATGCTGAGGACACTGCATCTATTAATAATTAATAATTAGAATAACATAAAGTCATACAGTAAATTACATTCAATTATATCTCAAACATACTTGGAATATTTCAGCATTAGTAGTCACTTTCTGAAATTCTGAAACACAATATTGAAATCATAAAAATAGAGATTTTCCAAGACAATATTAATGAAAATGAATTCTTATAATTGATATACAGTATACATTTAGTAAATTGTTGACTAGAATAGGACATTTCTTCTCACGCACATGCTCTTCATTTACTTGAATCAATGTGTGATGAGAATACTAATTGTACTCAAAGCTAGATCTAAGTCTATATATAAGAAATATTTTACACTCATATTTGTAGGCGTAAGTTTAAATCTTGTTCACTGTACCTGAATCAGTTTGTAAAGTTGTTAATGCCTGACAATCTATATTTTCACTCATATTCCTTCATCCTCACAAGTCACTTCTACTTTGGAAGGACTACAATCTCGTGAAATTGTCCATGTTCCATTGGAATAAAGAGTGTAGTTTGTTTCTTCATTATTGTCATTCAAAATACATACACCTTAATAAAACATACATAATAGCTAGCGTTTAACTGAAACTCCTTCTGAAACATACAGAAGATACATTGAAGTATTTAAACAATCATTCTACTCTTACCTAAATTGAATGTACTATTATACTGGCACTGAAAAAATAGTAAATTGTTAGGAGCAGTTAGTGTTATAGGACTTGTCCATGTTGTGAATTTATTCAAAGGTGATATTTGGTAGAAAATATTTCTGGCATTTTCATTCGCAATTGGCTGAATAATCAGTTCACTAGTATTAGTTGATCCTCTGGTAACTCTCAAAGCAATAGGCACAAGACCTGCAACAACACAAATAAATACAGATGAACTTTTGTGGTAGCATTAACTAGTGATATTAACTTACTCATTCCTGGAACATTTATGGTAAAAGATTGCCCACCACAAGACATAACAGTACCATTTAAGAGTTCTGGATTACTAACTGTAGCTATAACACTAATGGTGGATGAACTCAATTCTGTAACATTGAAGATAACTTCAGTAACTCCAATCTCAAGTGTTGTTAATCTTGGTTGTGGTGGGAGAAGAGAGAGAACAATATAGTCATGCTCTCTGCTTCCTACTGGGGTCCACTGCCATTCTAAATCTCCTCCACTCACAGTACATCTATACATGGCTTCTTCACCAGGACAGGGACCTTTGTCCACCACTAGTTCTCCTGGTATCAAATAATACCAGATAATATGACATGTAAGCATTAGATCCAGTCCTTCTCACCAACCACAGACTTAGCTAGCTAAATAAAAGTTGAGTAAGGGATGTGGGCAGGAGAATTAAAATAAATATTATACAAAAGATAACAGATTAGTTCTATATACTTTGTATTTTCACTATAGTCATAAATATTTACAAAATTCACAAGCATTTCAACCATTTTACAACAGTCATCATCAGTGTGTGGATGATAATAATACTAGTCAAAAATAATGTCCTGAGGAACTTGTTGTTATGACAGAGCTATAACAAAAATAAGTTATGACAAAGCTATAACAAAAAAGAAAGTCCTGGCTACCAGCTATCATAGCTACAATTAAAAAAACGTAAGTGTGAAGACAGCACATAATAATGCTTAGAAAATTATTGATGAGAAATAAAAATAGCAGTTCCAGATTTAAGTTTGCACAACACTATAGGTTTGATGAAAGTAGTTGAATTACAGCAAGCATATATTCAATAATCTGGATAATTATCTCTGTGCTTTTTCCTTTCCTGAACACATTAGCTATCAACCACTTCAAGCTTGGACTATCAAAGCATCGATCTTTTCTCGATATTTACGCATGCCGCGTTGTGCCCGGTTTTCCTGTAGATGGTCACATATATAGATATATATATATATATATAATATTTGCCTGGGAATGTAAGCACATCTTAACATAATGGTTAAATGGAAAAAACTTACCGATAACAATACAAGTAAACAATATATCTGGGTAACTAATGCTTGATGATCCCTGATATTATTAAGCCCCAAGAAATTTGCTTCAAGGAGCCCTTCAGGGCATGGGGGATGGGGGCTGGCTATTATAAACTGTCACTTTGGTTATACCCATTGAATCTACTCTAGATTGCTGCTGTGGTTTGTTAGACTAGTTCGCTATAGGTGTACAGATAGCTGTAGGGACTCCCCTCCACCTCAGATTATAGTTGCATTTGATGCGCAACTTTTGCAAATTAGGAATGATGTAGCATAAAGCATTTTTAACATCTTTATTGTCCTCTATCAATTTGTTGAGTTTTGTCATTATTCCCTCTAATTACAGGCACCATTCTGTGGTAATTGTTTGTTTAGGCAACAGTAGATTAACTGTGCTTGAGAATAGCGAACAAATCTTTCAAAAAAAGATAATATCAATTTTAAGTCTAATGAATAATTATTAATACTGTCAAATTGTTAGTCTAAAGCTGTTATATAGCAGCTGCTTTATTATAATAGGCAATGTGTTGTGGTTTCTTTTTTCTTTCTTTTTTTTTGCTTAATATTCAGAATAACTTGCTATTCTAAGTGGGCCTGTAAGCCCTTGCCACATAACTTGTTTGGTAAATAATGCTTCTCAACTGTTGTATACAGTTTGCTGTTACAGTATGAACTGTTAATTTGATTCTCTTACTATTGTTAATGTGATGACAACTATTATAAAGTACAAATATGTTCATTACATGACTTTGTACAATGAAGCAGCAAGGGTGAGAAACCTCAGAAGCGGATCTAGGATTGTTTAATGTCAGAAGTGGTGACATAGCAATAGCTACGTATGAAAAATGTTATATTATATTGTATTTCTACAAGATTATATTGTAATATTTATTCACAAAATAATTAGCACTATAATCTGACTGTGTAGAACTGACATAATGTACAGCAACAAAATCAGGAAGGAAAAATTAAAACTAAGAACAAAACAAGTTTTCAAAAGATTTTTTTTGTAAAAGTTGGTGAATAGGTAAGTTAATCATGAAAACTATGAAAACTGATTTCATGAGAAAAAAAATGAAACTACGTAGACATTCTAGCTAATATTGAAGGTAGTTACATAGCTATAATTCAAACATGAAGAAAAAATGGAATAACCACTAAATGCAATACTATTCTGTCATGAATTAAAGTTATACTTGCTCAGCTTTGGCTTACTAAGAGCTTGGTCTGCTATATTATAAAAGGACGACGATACTAAAAATCCTGACTCAGCATATCCATAAAGTATGGGTGAGCTCATTAGATGATTTTGATTATTGGAGGTGGAAAAACAACCGAGGACAAAATGATATCGGTATCCTCCAAGTCGATATGTAGCTGGAGCAAGTTGATATGTAACTTATATAATGAACAATAGTAGGGACATAAGCAGGACGGAGGGAGTTTATGGTACCAGTAACTCCTTTTCAAATTAATTATATCCATTGATCAATGTACATTGTTGGCTAATGTATATTATGGTGTATATCCAATTGCTCTCTTTCTACTGCTTTCTATTTGCTAAAAAAAAATTGAACTGTGATGGAGTATTGACCGATGGAGTATTGGCCAGTTATGTACTTTATAATAGTTTGCTAGCACTTCATAAAACCACGATGCTTTAGCTACAGACATGACATGAATGAATGCTGCTATAATTGTGGAATGAATTTAAAAAGAAGAGGTGTCAACATTATGGTTTTTGTTTTAGAAAAAGAGCAGTAAAAAGAGACAGTCAGTGCAGTTATGACATGGTTCACTACACAAAATCATCGGCAAAAGCTATGACTATCTATTGCATATGAAACTAGAGTTGATGCAGACAAGTAGTGTTTGTTTGACAATATGAACGTATATAAAATTGAACACCCAACTTTATCGTTTAAAACAACTATTGCAGTTTGTTTGGTATCTAATGGATGCTGTTTGGGTGTGGCCAC
>WLWI01000760.1_pt1 | contig 28636 bp, 20 predicted proteins | sample 6701501 | NCBI WGS metagenome assembly WLWI01 (sample SAMN12718690, study PRJNA515312) | sponge metagenome | isolation source: marine sponge | host: Mycale hentscheli | place: New Zealand: South Island, Marlborough, Capsize Point | collected 2014-11-01 | reverse complement strand
GTGTTGGTTTGTTGATAATCTTCCCAAACTGTTTTATTGCCAGCCAGCGGCTGTAGCTTTGAGATAAAGCTTTTAAGACCGTCTAAAAGTCCAATATAAGCCTGCCTGGGGAGTTTCCTTGTTTTTATTTTTTCTGATATTTCTGTATTGCTCCTGGCCCTGTTTTTCCTCTCAAATCGCGCGGGTAATATAATATTTGTAAGAACCTGATATGAGAAACAAGCTCGCCAGGGAAGCAGTCTGGCGATATCTGCAATACTGATACCCTCTAATGAACCTCGATACCAATTGTTATGGGTTATCCCCAAATAAGATTGGAGCAACAGAGGTGCCATAAATTGCTCACAAAATTGATTGTGTGCAATCCAGAACTCACCTTCCACATAAGAGCGAAACGAGAGATGGTCGATAAACAAGGGCTTGATACCCTGAAACTGGATATTAAATGCAGAGGCGTCAGATAATACGATATTTCTTTTGATTGATAGTATTTGAATTTCCAAATGACTCAGGGCAGCGGCCTTCAGTATTGAAAAGGGCCACTCGTAGGGGTAGGAAATATAGTCAAGCTTCGGGTGTTGAAGAATTTTTTCGGGTGTATACGACAGATCGGGTATTTCGGTATTTATCACTTCCTTATATGGAACTAGCAAATCGAGATCGACTAATTCATCGAGAATCCCGGAGTTTTTGGAAGCCAGGTAAGAATTAATTCCGTCAGAGGGGACTGTTCGATAAATTTCATTGTTCAGTTGATAGACATGACCTTTGGGATCTCGAAACGAGCTTGCTATTTTCATTACATTACTTGATATAGGATGAAGTTTTCAGCTCATGTGGGTATCAATGAATCTACTTTCGGGCTTTAGATCAGACAAGATTAAACAAAGGGAGGTAAAAAAGGAATAGTATGTAATTTAAAAATTAATTCCGTTTCTAACATTCAAATGCTACTGCTCTTCTTCCAATTCATCCTGAGTTTCATTTTTCCGAGAAAAGAAGCTCTTAATTTTGTACCAATAAAGTTTTATAGTGTAAGCGCCAGCAGCTATTCCGGCAATTAATCCTTGTAGAAGCAGGCTACCTGTGCCGGGATCGATGTACGCATATGCATTTGAACATTGGAAATAAGTAACAAGTATTACTACAAACTTTATTGATTTATTGTCTTTATTTATGATTCGATTACTCCTCTCACTATCTACATTATCTCTGATAATTTCCTATAATATCACTGCAAGGTGAGGGGTATACAGTATAATTTTGTGAAGGAGTCGACACCCTGCTCAGCCAAACTCAAAATTATTTCTCAAAATAGTTGCTTGGCTTATAAATTTAAAGCTGACCTTGCAAGCTTACTTCACCTTTTGGCGTTTTCAATATAGCAGTAGCACTTGCAGTAGTCGCTTGCTGCACAGTTATACCGAGCCCTAATTGTTCGTACAGTAAAAGGAGCTTGTCGTCATTCGGGTGGCCAATTTTGAAATGAATTAGTTCGCAACCTTCTGGTGCAGATTTAGCGGGATGAGGTGCCTGCATCCAGTCAATAAAGATGGGTACGGCGCGACCAAAGTCTGAAGAATCTGGAATCAGCAATCGCCATCGAAGTGTCTTACCATCCGGGCGCTTGCGTTCAAGGTGGAATGGACCGGTACAGGGTATCCCTGCATCGCTATAGATTTGCGCTGCACTTTCAAGGTCCTGGCGTTGGACGTGAAAGGCGAGGATTGCAGGGGCTTGTAAAAGGGCAATCTGTTTTGCTAGTGGGTTTTCCGGCGTTTGCTCAGGATCCAGAGCGACTATTTCGATATAGCGACCATTTTCCAGTGATGCCAGGGCATTACGCGTACCAAAACCCGGGTGTACACCACCAAATGCAGGAGAGACCCCTGTCAAATCTTCAAATTTATTGCTGGCTAAGTCCAGATCTGCGGCGGCCCACATAAAATGATCGATAGATGCTAGTACATTCGTCATTTATCTATTTTATTATCTTATGGCCGTTAATAACTCTTTGTTTTCTGCACGCCTGTACTCTGATCTACAAGGCTATCGTAATTTGCTAACATACAACAGCAGGAATCGACATCAGATGTATTGATGCATGAGTGCATGCATCTGTCCTATTAACTTTATTATATAAATTTCTTAATAATGAAAGATACTTCGATTAGAGTAAATAAAATTTCCCTGTCGATTGCAGTCAGATTGTTTATTCCCTTTGCCCTGGGTTATTTTTTGTCGCAGCATTTTCGTGCAGTTAACGCAATAATTTCCACAGACCTGGTACGTGATACGGGTATTGATGCTTTACAACTGGGCACGGTAACCGGTGTTTATTTTTTGGCGTTTGCTAGTGCTCAATTACCGCTAGGTATTTTGCTGGATAAGTTCGGGCCAAGACGGACAGAAGCAGGATTGCTTTTGTTTACAGCTATGGGCGCTGTACTTTTTGGTAGTGCGAATAGTATTGAGCAACTGATAGTAGGGCGCTTCTTAATTGGGTTGGGCGTGTCTTGTTGTTGTATGGCGGCCTTTAAAGCCTTCGTGATGTGGCTTCCAGATTATCAGTTACCTTTTGCTAATGGTTGTCTAATGGCTGCCGGTGCTCTGGACATACTCGCTTCTACTATACCGGTGGAAGCTGCACTACATGTCGTTGACTGGCGAGGTGTTTATTATGGGCTTGCAGGAGTAACGCTGTTCGCATCAGCACTGGTATTTTTTGTTATTCCGGATAAAGAAGTCGAAGCCAGTGGTGAAGGACTTGCAGATCAATTACGAGGTTTATTAGTTATATGCAAAAGCGGGTATTTCTGGCGCGTGTTGCCGTTTGCAGTGGTCGTGGAAGGCGGCATTATCGGTTTCTTTACTTTGTGGACAGCGCCATGGTTGCGGGATGTCGCAGGCTTTGATCGTGCTCAGGTAGCAAACGGGATGTTTGTTATTGCGCTCGCCATGATCGTCGGTTTCCCCTTCTTTGGTTATCTGGCTTCTCGCCTGAATAAAAAAGGAATCAGCACATTGAGTGTAACGGTGGTCGGCATGGCGATCTCGATTCTCCTCGGTGCGGTTGTGTTGTTTCAACTCACGGAGAAACTATTGATTGCCTGGGTCTTGTTCATGTTCTTTGCGACCAGTTCAATTTTGGTATTTGCGGCAATGAGTCAGCATTTCCCAACCAGGATAAGCGGCAGGGTTAACACAGCGCTCAACTTTGTCTTGTTTATGGGGGCGTTTGTCACTCAGATCGGTATAGGTGCAATACTTAATCGATTCGAAGTGCCAGCAGGAGTGGAAGGTTATTCACTTGAGGGCTATCAGTTGGTTGCGAAGATATTTATCGCTTTGCAGCTATTGGGATTAGGCTGGTATCTTTTATCAGGACTGTTCCTCAAAGGCGCAATGAAAGAATCAGGATCATCTACAATTTGATTATTTATATAAATGCAGCTTGACTAAAAATTATTTAAAAGTGTGTCGACGAGTATAAATTTTAACAACTAATGCTCGTTTTTTATTTAAGTGCGGGTGTAGTCTTTGGTAGTTGACGGTGATGCGTTGCCTGTTCAAAGGCATAAGCTAATTTTATCAAAAGAGGTTCCTGCCATTTACGCGCCATGATCTCGATGCCGATAGGCAAACCATCAATAGTAAAGCCAGCAGGAATGCTGATCGCAGGAAAACCAATGTGCCCACTTAAATGACAATTAGTACCGTGCTGTATCTCACCGATGCGGGCCGGTTTGCGACGGATGGTCGGGTAAACCAGGGCATCAACGTTTGCTTCTGCCATTGCGACATAAACAGCTTGCTTAATAGTTTGTCGTTTCGCACTTAAGGACAAATACTCAAAATTTGGTTCAGCTTCGAATTTAGAAGCCGTCTGAAAGTTTCCACGTAGTTCATTATCCTCTAGCAATTCAGATTTTATTATGTCAGAAACAGAAGCGACAGGTGCACCAGGGTGAGCCTTAAGATAGGTATTAATATCGGTTCGTATATCCGCAATAATTGTGTACATACCACCAAATTCATCATGCATTAATTCGTTTAGATTTGGTATATGTACATCCACTATGTCCGCACCTGCCTTTTTCATTTCCTCTACAGCAGAACGAATAATAAGCGCGACTTCATTATCTTCAGGCTCGACTATTAACAGGTTGGTCAAGACACCAAGTCGTTGTTTATTTAAACCATCTTCCTTTAGAAAGGCCGTGTAGGTATCGGGAATATGACTGGTACTCGCGGCAGTTTGAGGATCGCCTGGATCATATCCAGCGATGACATCGAATATGATGGCCAAATCGGCAACATTATGTGTCATCGGTCCACCCACATCCCAGGAATGTGATAGCGGTACGATACCAAGGCGACTGGTTAAACCGACAGTACTGCGCAAGCCGACAAGAGCGTTGTGTGCAGCAGGCATACGAATTGAACCGCAGGTGTCGCTACCAAATCCGGCGGGCGCAAAGTTGGCAGCCACAGCAGCACCGGTGCCACCACTGGAGCCGCCAGGGACATGATCAAGCGCATAAGGGTTAAGAGTTTGCCCGAATAATGAACCGTGTGTGGCAAAGCCCATAGCAAACTCATGCATATTGGTCTTAGCCAGTATGATGGCACCTGCCTCGCGCAATCGTTTTACTATCGTCGCATCATGTGGGGGTATCCAGCCTGCAAACACATTTGATCCTATGGCTGTTTGCATGTCTGCAGTTTCGTAATTGTCTTTTATCAGTATGGGAATACCATGCAAAAGCCCTCTTGAACCTTGTTTGACTCTTTCTTGATCGAGTTCATCCGCTCGTTGAAGTGCCTTTGAGTTGATTACACTGATTGAATTCAGCGAAGGGCCTTTTTGATCGTATGCAGCAATCCGCGCCAGGTAGATTTTAACAAGTTGAACAGAGGTAATTTCCCCGGCCTCCAACTTTGTTTGTAAGTCAGAAATTGAGACGTCTAGTATATTTTCTTGACTGAGAACCGGGTTTGTTATCAAGCAAAGTGAGATCGCCAGGTAAACAATAATATTTTTATACATTCTGAGCTCCGGTAAATGATGTTTACTTAAATCTATCCAGTAAGCTGTAGTACAGCATGCCAGCTACCAGCCCTGGCCATCGTAGCAGGGTGCCACCGGGAAAGGTTGGCATCGGTACCCGGGCAAATACGTCGAACTCATCATCATCGCCAGCAATAGCGTCTGCTATCAGCTTACCGGCAAAGCTGGCCAGCACCGGTCCGTGACCAGAATAACCCTGAGCAAAGTACAAATTGTCGATACGACCGAAATTCGCAAAGCGATTCATGGTAAGGGCCAGTGTACCTCCCCAGGCGTAATCAATCCTGGTATCAGCCAGTTGTGGATATATTCGTAACATGTATTTACGTACAAATTTTTTCATGTCAGTTGGAAATCTTCTGGTGTAAGTCTCACCCCCGCCAAAGAGCATGCGCTTGTCAGCAGAAAGTCGGTAATAGTTTACGACGAACTTGGTATCAGACACCGCCTCGTTATCCCGAATCAGAGAACGTGCAGTTTCATTTGATAGAGGTTCGGTAGCCAAAACATAATTATTTATCGGCATTATCTTGCCGGCAATACGCGGTTCAAGTTTCCCCAGATAACCATTACAGCCGATGACGACTTTGTCGGCAACGACCTTGCCGTACTCTGTCCGCAGAGTAGAGGGCTCACCACGGTCATTACTCAACACACGCGAATTTTCGAAAATGCGTACACCGGCACTTTCCGCCGCTTTACCCAGGCCCAGAATGTAATTCAGAGGATGCAGGTGACCGCTTTCACCATCGCGTTCACCACCGGCATAAACAGTGGTGCCAATTTTCTCTGCCATTTCTTCCGGTGCGACGAAGCTTATGTGATCGGCCTCGTAGTGTTGATGTAGATAATCAACATGGTGTTTGGTTTCTTCAGTTTCCTTGTTATTGAAACAGGCATGTAAGATGCCATCACGCCAATCACAATCTATTTCATGACGATTAATACGTTCTTTGCAGTAACTCAATGCGGCGCGGTTTAAGTTCCAATGGCGTTGTGCGTCATCTTTACCCAGCATTGCTTCTAGTTCATCGACACCGTGGCGTGGGTCGCCGCCAGCATGCCCGCCATTACGACCGGACGCACCCCAGCCAACACGTTCAGATTCCAGTACCACGACATTGTAACCATTCTCGGCCAGGTTGAGTGCTGCATTAATACCTGTTAGGCCACCGCCAATTACACATACATCGCAACGAATCTCTTCTTCCAACATTGATCGCTCAATGACATTCTTTGCAGTCGAAAAATAATATGAATCTGGATGGGCGGAGGAATTCATTACGAGTTTCTTCATTAATTAGAAATATTTTTTATTGATAATAATAGAAAGCTATTTAAGGAACCTCTGATTAAGTGCCTTCGTCGTCATGCTGGTGAATACCAGCATCCAGTAAACAATTGATTTAACTGGATTCTGGTATTCACCAGAATGACGGCTTATTGAATATGTGAACTTAATCAGAGGCTCCCTAAATAGATATTTACGATACTCGTATTTTTTATCGCCAATACTGAAGAATCAAGTCTAAACCGATAAGGGTAAAGATGTCGTGTACTTAACTTCCCCTAGTGAAATGTTCGTCCGCGTTCTATCGACACCTGGCATGGCAAGAATCTTATTCATGACCAAGCTACGAAAACTCTCAATATCTTTAGCGGCAATGCGTAACATGTAGTCGGACTCTCCGGTCATCACATGGCATTCCATAATTTCAGGGAGTTCCAGGACCGCCTTTTGAAATGCTGCTATGGTTTTTGCATTCTTATGGCCCAATGCGACTTCGACAAAGGCAGTCAGCTCGAGCCCGATTGCAACTCTATCCAATAAAGTCACGTAGTCCTTCACCAAACCAGCGTCTTCAATCATTCGTAGTCTGCGACTGCACGGAGAAGGAGACAAACCGACCTCCTGGGCTAGCTCAATATTCGATATTCGTGCATTTTGCTGCAGCAGCTCAAGGATTTTAATATCTATCCGGTCCAGATTGTGTTGGCTTTTCATGTCAATAATATTTAAATAATTAGAATATAACGCTAATTTTAAGAAAAAATAGCGCGCAATAGCAAGCCTATTCTAAGCAATGTGGTATATCGTATCAGCATTAATCCGGACAATTGTGAGGTCAAAATGAATCAGCCTGCGACAACAAGTTTCACACCCACCATAGAAACTTACGCGAAGAAATACCCTGAGGTGCCAATGGAAGTTATTCTTAAAGAAGACCTGCTGCGTCTGGGTATTGGTATCACGATGGATGCAATCAAGGCCGTCAAAAATTTCCGTCAACAAGCCTATTATCTTTTTTCCTACAATATAAGTGAACATACTGAACTTGACGGAGACACAAGTTCCTCTGCACCTGAAGATATTATATTTCGTGATGGGCCTTATGGTTTACGGCGCACCTGGGTGCGTATTGTCCTCAATAAAGAGTCCCCTTATCAAATTGAATTGATTGATGGTAAAACCATGGTTTGCCAGGACGGTGTACCCATAGCTGAGGCCGTGTACCCGGAAAAACCGGATTACTACGGTAAAGAGTTTGAAGATGGGACACGCTATGAACAGGTAATTCCACTTCTATATGATTCTTATGCGTTCATTACTACCTTTCGAGCCTGTCACTACTGGGGTGATAAAGAAGAATGTAAGTTTTGTGACATTAACTACAATCTTCGCGAATTAAAAAAACTTACTGGTGATCATGTCACCGCGGATGCGATTAAAAATAAAGATCGCCTGGTAGAAGTATTGGACGTTATGAACCAGGAGCCCGATCCAAACAAACGCATGCTTACCATAATAATGACAGGTGGATCCATTGTGCGCAGTATTAAAGGCGGGCCTGACAATGCTGCCGATTTTAACATTCCCTACGTAGAGGCTATTCGCGAGAGATTAGGTCGTCGAGTTCCTATTGTAATGATTACTGAATCCCAACCAATGGATAGATTAACGCGTTTACGAGATGCAGGTATCACCTCGCACAACGCGAACCTGGAAGTCTTTAACGAACGTCTGTTTAAATGGATCGCACCGGGCAAGGATCATTACATTGGTTATGATACCTGGGTCAGAAGATTAATTGAGTCGGTCGATATAATGGGAGAAGGTCGCGTCAGCCCGAATATGGTCTCGGGTGTTGAAATGGCAAAACCTTATGGCTTTGATAATGTAAAAGATGCAGTAGCTTCTGCCAAAGAAGGATTCGAGTATCTTATGTCACACGGTGTGATTCCACATCTCGATACCTGGTGTATCGAACCTGGTACTCGTCTGGCAGACAACCCTACCGTGCCACTGGATTTTCTTCTGCAGGCGGATATAGCCTGGTATGAAACATGGCGCAAATACAAGCTACCGCCTTTTGAAGGTTACGGACCCATGGGCTCACCCGGTATTGCTGTTTACGGTAACACCGCGTCTGTTGATATGGGTGGCTAAGGCATTCGCTAACACAAGCTGAATCAGGTATTTTTCGCGCGCATAATAATTCCAGGAAAACGAAATGAAGTTTTTTGACTTTCCCCAATTTGATGCTCATGAGCACCTTAATATTTTCCACGATCATGAAAGTGGATTGAATGCGATTGTTGCCATTCATAGACGAGGTAAAAAGTTCGCTGTGGGCGGGACCCGCATGAAGAATTATCTGAACTTCGATGCAGCATTAGACGATGCTCTGCGGCTTAGTAAAGCGATGACCTATAAGCTGGCGCTGGCTGGTATTCCACTTGGCGGAGGGAAATCCGTCATCATTGGAGATCCTGGAAAAGACAAATCTCCAGAGATACTCGCTGCATTTGGTTCCTGCATTGATAGTTTACAGGGTGCTTACTGTTGCGCACCGGATGTCGGCACCTCTGCCTCTGATATGCTGGAAATCCGAAATTCAACGCCGTATGTGCGAGGGATTCAAAATGAGACAGGTGACTCATCATTGGATACCGCGATAGGGGTTTTCCACGCAATTCGCGCTGCCATGAAACATCGCTTTTCCAAAGACAACTTACAGGGTGTGAGAATTGCGATTCAGGGAGCTGGAAATGTAGGCAGTCACCTCCACGCAATGCTAAAGCGTGAAGGGACGGAATTGATTATTGCTGATGTTAATAATGAAAGAACAGCTGCGCTGAATCAAGACGGACAGACCAGCGTTGTCGGTATCGAAGAGATCCTGTTACAGGACGTAGACATAGTCGCCCCTTGCGCGCTCGGAAATGTTATTTCAAAAGATGTAATAGACAAAATGAAGGCTGTGATTATCTGCGGTGCCGCAAACAACCAACTTATTGATAATGAAGTCGCAGGTTATTTGAATCAGAAAAATATTTTGTATGTGCCTGATTATGTCGCAAACGCAGGAGGGGTGATTGGTGGTTGTCGCATCGATTGTGATTATTCAGAAGAAGAAGCGATGAGCAGAATTGAAAGAATTCATGATACTTGTCTGACAATTTTTGAACAATCAACAACACAAGGAAAGCCGACGCCAGAGATTGTAAATACAATAGCTGAAAGTCGTATCAAAGATCTCCTCTAAACTTAGAGAAGCAAAAATTAGTCTTGTCTCTCGTCTAATTCACGAAATAGTCAATAACTACCTTCCTTGATTCATCACAAAATATAGATTGGACTGTAGATATGCCAGCAGCTCTGGCACAATCTGTCTTCTATTTCGGAAGGGCACGATAATGAAAATAACGCCTGCTACTCTGCGAGCCATGCTGGATGAGTTTGGTGGCATAGCAATGACTGACGAAGAGTTAGTGCATGTCGCTCCTGTAGTCGAAGCCTTTGTTGCGGAATTTTCTCGTCTGGGCGAACTGGATCTCGGTGATATAGATTCGGCGTTGCAAATGCATGCAGATGATGGGGAGTTCTCCCGTGACTGATGAATCGTTGACGAAATTATCGATCTCAGAACTGGCGCCAATGATTCAGGCTAAGCAAGTGTCACCAATTGAACTGGTCGATGCCAGCATTAGCCGTATCGAGCGCTTACAACCACGTCTGAAAGGTTTCATAAACGAAATGTTTGATGACGCCCGCGCAAACGCGCAGCTGCGCGAGCAGGCAATTGGCCGAGGTGAATATCTGGGTCCTCTGGATGGTATTCCGCTAGGTGTTAAAGATAACCTGGCTGTCGCTGGTATACCTGCGACAGTCGGTGCAATTGCCAACGCTGATTTTGTACCCGAAGAAGATGCGGAAGCTGTTCGTCGCTTGCGTTCTGCTGGCGCTATCGTCATGGGCAAGGAAAATATGCACGAGTTCGCCGCAGGCGGTCGATCAAATAACCCTCATTACGGTGCAGTTAAAAACCCCTGGGATGCTGAGCGTATCCCCGGTGGTTCCAGCGGTGGTGGTGGCGCTAATGTTGCGGCTTGCCTGACCTTTGCTTCATTGGGTACGGATGTAGGTGGTTCTGTTCGTTTTCCCGGGCATTGCTGCGGGGTGGTCGGAATGAAGGCCACCTTCGGTCGGGTGAGTCAACGCGGTTCACTACTGACATGGGGACATGGTGATCATGTTGGACCTTTGACCCGTACTGTCAGCGACTCAGCATTGGTATTGCAGGCTTGCGCAGGCCACGATCCATTGGACGCATCCAGTAGAAAACTGCCGGTACCGGATTTATCAGCGCGCCTTGGTGAAGATTTAAAAGGGGTGAAGCTCGGTATTCCCAAAAGTTTCTTTTTTGATGTCGTTACCGATGACGTAGAACAGCGAGTCAATGAAGCAATAGATATTATGACTGACCTTGGTGCTGAGCTGGTTGAAGTAGATTTTCCATGGCTGGGTTACTCACGCAGTGTCTGGTTGATGATGGCGGTGGAATCTGCAGTCACGCATGAGCATTTATTACGTGATCGACGTTCCCAGATCACCGATGAACTGGTACTTGGTATGTTGGCGGGCCAGTTTATCCCCGCCCGCGACTATATCAAGGCACGCAAACTACAGCGTCTGATAAAGGAGGGGTTTGCAAGCGCACTTTCTGAGGTAGATGCAATCGTATCTCCAACATCACCAGCGGTTGCACCCTTAATTGATGCCGAGTCACTTACTATTAAAGGTGTCGAGTATGATCTGAAGTTAACACGTGATGAAGTTCTCGGTCGTGATACCTATCTTGCTAACATTACCGGCATACCGGCAATCAGTTTGCCCTGTGGTTTCGGTGAAGCAGGCATGCCAGTCGGTTTGCAATTGATGGGCAAACCTTTTGAAGAAGATCGTTTATATAAGATTGCCCATGCCTGTGAACAGGCACTGGGAGTTAAAGATAATTTGTGCCCAATGGCTAGCGAATGATGAAAAAAGTAGAACAGGAATCAGGAGCGCAACTAGGATTCGATGTAGGGGGTACTTTCGTCGATGTTGTTTTACGACTGGATGATGGCAGAGAAGATAGTGAGAAACTTCTTGCTGATGTCGACAAGCTTACTAACACCATTGAAATGAGTATCGCTCGACTGCTTGATAGAAACAATATTTCCGGAGAGTCTGTAAATAAAGTCGTTCATGCTACGACGCGTGGTTCAAACGCTGTGCTTGAGCGAAAGGGCCCGGATGTTGCCTTGATTACAACACGTGGTTTTCGAGATGTCCTTCAGATCGGTCGTGCGCTGCGCTGGAGTATGTACGATGTCCAGCTCGATAAACCAGTGCCATTGGTGCCACGCTCACGCACCTTCGAAGTTACCGAGCGTTGCATGGCGGACGGCAGTGTACGTACCAGCCTGGCGGAAGATGAGCTTCGTTTAATTGCTAATACACTACGTGAGCGTGAGATACGTGCGGTCGCTATTTCATTTATGCATGCCTACATCGCACCGGGACATGAACGTAGGGCAAGAGAAGTTCTTATAGAGGAATGGCCTGAGCTCGAAGTCACACTGTCCTCGGATGTCTCGCAACAGGGTCGTGAGTATGAACGCAGCAGTACCGCAGTAGTTAATGCCTACCTGATTCCTGTATTGGGAAGCTATCTGCGCGATCTTGCTGAAATGCTGCCCCGACTCGAAATAGCGGCTCCACTTTGGGTCATGCAGTCGAGCGGCGGGTTGGTGTCTGCCGAACAGGCGTCGCGAATGCCGGTAAGAACATTGGAGTCAGGTCCTGCCGCCGGCGTACTTGCTTCTTCTCATTTCGGGGCCGAGTGTGGTTACGAAGATGTGCTTTCGCTGGACATGGGAGGGACCACAGCAAAAATTGCTATTGTCGAGGCCGGTGTTGCAAATAAGGCATCGGTCTTTGAGTTGGAGAGAATCCAGAATCGACGCGGTAGTGGCTTACCAGTCGACATATCTGCGATAGACCTTGTCGAAATCGGCACCGGCGGTGGTTCCATTGCCTCATCAAAATTTGATGTCTTACAGGTGGGGCCAGAAAGCTCAAGTGCGTTTCCAGGGCCGGCCTGTTATGGACGTGGTGGTTTGAACGCTACGGTCACCGATGCCAATCTACTGCTTGGTTACTTGAATCCGGCACAATTTGCCGGTGGTACAATGACGCTTGATCTTGATGCGGCTAATACTGCGATGGATGAGCTCGCCGCTAAAGTCAGTCTCGACAGGCAACGCACTGCCTGGGGTGTCCACGAAGTAGCGAACCTCGAGATGGAACGCGCCCTTCGTCTTGTCTCTATTGATCGTGGTTTTGATCCACGTAAATTTGCGCTGGTCTGCATCGGTGGTGCTGCCTCCGCTCACGGTAGTCGTCTCGCTCGAGCACTCGGAATACAAAGAATGATTGTGCCACCTGGCGCGGGTGTTGGCTCCGCGGTGGGTTTACTTGAAGCGAGGGAATCGGTGGAACTTGCCCAGTCTCTGAATATTCGATTTGATGAAGAGGGTGCAGGAAGCAGGGCAAATACAGTCCTGGAAACACTTGAGAAGACTGCTCGAGAGAGCATTTCAGACTCCTGGCGTGAAGAAGAAATTGTCGTTCATCGTGCTGTCGGGCTGCGTTATGTTGGACAGGGATACGAGCTCAAAGTGACCCTGGATGTGAATAATAAGATCGATGCAGAGCAATTGACTGAGCAATTTCATCAACGCTATGAAAAAAATTACGGCTATCGGGATGCAGAACTCGTTGTTGAAGCTGTGACCTGGTATCTGAGTTTAGTTCGAGAACAAGAGTCATCGCAGGAGTCTCGCTTTAACGATTCAAATTCATCAAGTCCGAAGGCCAACACACGTAAAGTTTACTTCGGCGAAAGTGGCGAGGTAGATACACCAGTTGTAGCACGACATAGCCTTACACCTGGTTCGAAACTTGAAGGTCCCTGCATCATTGAAGAAGCCTACACAACGACTGTGGCATTGAAGGGCGACAAAGTGAGTGTCGCCAACAATGGTGCATTAGTTATCGAAATAGGAGAAGCACAATGACAGCACCTGATAATTTAACGGTTGCGGTTATCTGGGGACGACTTTCGGCGTTGTGTGAGGAAATGGCAGAAGCTCTACAACATACTGCATTTTCGGATCAGGTCAGGGAAGGGGGGGATTACTCCACGGCAGTGTTTGACACTGATGGTCGTTTACTGGCGCAGGCCAACCGTAGTCCGGCTCATCTCGGCGCTATGCCGGGTGCAGTAAAACACATGCTTGAATATTATCCGGGAGAGGTACTTCGTCCTCGTGATCTGATAATAATGAATGATCCTTACCTCGGCTCAGGTCACCTTCCCGATGTCTTTGCCATGAGTCCTGCCTTTGCTAACGATGAATTGGTCGGATTTGTTTGTTGCTCTGTGCACGTTACTGACATCGGTGGGCCAACGCCAGGTAGCCAGGCGGTGGTAGGCGTTACTGAAATGATTCAGGAAGGTTTGCGTATTCTCCCAACTTTACTTTATCGAGACGGTGAAGCAAATCATGAAATGTTGCGCATGATAGAGGCGAATGTGCGTGTACCGGAATTAGTGTTAGGCGATATTCGCGCGCAGCGTGCTGCGCTTCATGTGGGCTCGAAGAAAATGCAAGAGCTGGTTGAGAAACAAGGTCTTGATAGGGTAAATGCCGCGGCAGATATTTTTATCGATCGTTCGGAAGAGGCCGTACGTGCAGAACTTGCAGCCATTCCGGATGGCAGTTACAGCTTTGCAGAAAACCTGGATGACATGGGCCCGGGTACTGACCCAGTAAAAATGGCGGTAACGGTAACCATATCTGGAGACGAGATCACATTTGATTTTTCTGACTCAGCGCCGCAGGTAAGCTCGTCAATTAACAGTACGCTAACCTATACCAAGGCTTATTGTTACTGGGCTACCAAGGCGATAACTACGGGTGATTCTATTCCTCAGAACGAAGGCCAACTAAGACCTGTTACCGTCACCGCAACTCCTGGTACTTTTTTTAACCCTACTCCACCGGCGGCAGTTGGTGGACGTGCCCTGGTTAACCAGCGCATAGTCGAAATCATATTCGGCGCATTGGGTTCAGCTTTTCCAGATCGTGTTACTGCCTGTAGCGGACAATGGGTCAATCCGATATTTGGTGGTATCGAGCCGAACAGTGGTCGGCCATTTGTCTATTATGATTATGCCGTTGCCGGCGTAGGTGCACGTTTGAATAAGGATGGCGTCGATGCGATTTCCCCAATCGTTTCAGTGGAAAACATACCGGTGGAGGCACAGGAAGCAAGAAACCCAATTCTGGTTGAACGCTTCGAGTTGGTAAAGGATTCCGGTGGCGCCGGTCGTACACGCGGTGGACTTGCCGTGCGCAAAGATGTTCGCATGCTCGCTGATGGCGTGACATTTTCTAACCTGACCGATCGACAGGTCTTTCCTCCCTACGGTCTCGACGGTGGTCTTCCCGGTAGTCTCGGTGCAACCGTGCTCAATCCCGATACTGATCAGGAAGAAAAACTCGAGTCCAAGGGGACCTATACACTTAAGAAAAATGATGTGGTTAGTTTTCTATGCTCAGGTAGTGGTGGTTTTGGTTCTCCACTGGAGAGGGATCGAGATAAGGTGCTTGAAGATATTCGTGAAGAGCGGGTATCGCCAGAGGCGGCTAAAGAGTTTTACAAGCTAACGCTCGATGACGAAGAGTAAAATTAGATCATGAGTCAGCGTTTGCATTTCGGTGTTAATCTCAATAACCGAGAACCCTTGTTGGTACCGGACTATGATCTGGAGACGCTCATCGAACTGGCGGTGTCCTGCGAAAATTATGGATTCGATTCGCTCTGGTTGGGTGATTCGCTCCTGTCTCGTCCACGATGGGAACCGATAAGCTTACTAAGTGCTATTTCTCAACGTACACAGCGGGTGCAATTGGGTACCGCTATCCTGGTAGCCTCCGTGCGTAACCCGATCTGGCTGGCAGCAGAGTGGGCGACACTGGATCGTCTTAGCAAGGGTCGCAGCATTCTTGGCGTGGGAATCGGTAGCACCGAAGCCAGTGTTAAAAGTGAATTCGAAGCACTGGGTTTTTCATTTAAAGATCGCATTTCACTTTTCGAAGAATGCATGGATGTCAGTCGTCAATTACTCACTACTGGTAAAGCGAATCTGCAAGGCAAACACCACAAACTTGGCGATGTCGGTTTTTTCAGCGGTAGTGAATTGGGTCCAATGCTGCCAGTACAACAACCACCACCTATATGGATCGCCTCGAACCCACGGATTAAGGAAGGTGTAAGCGAAGACCTCATCAAGCGAAGAATTGAACAGGCCTGTCAACGGATCATAAGCTTAGGTGATGGCTGGATTACCTGTTGTCGTGCGCGGCACCCGCAGGAAGTCACAGAGCAACTAGATGTCTTGCGCGAGATGGCCAGTGAGGCCGGACGGGATCCGAACAGCTTCTCTGTAGCCTACCAGGTAACCATGCATCTTGCCGACTCGAGCGAAGCGGCGCAGTCGGATCTGGAAAAATACATTGCGGCTTACTATCCGGAACTCTCAAAAGAAATTGATCTTTCTGAATGGGGTCCGGTAGGCACAGCCGATGATATTGCTGAGTGGATAGAGACTTTTGCCGTCGCCGGGGTGGACACATTCATCTGTCGTTTTGGTGCTGTTGACCAGGTAGATCAAGTAGATAGATTTGCCCGCGAGGTACTACCGCGTTTTCGACAATAGAATTAGTGTAGTCGGCAGAGGTGAAATCATAAGCCCTGTAAATTGAAGGTTTGTTCTTCCTCCTTAGCCTACGTATAATTTCACCACCAATAATTCAAATTCACTACGCAGATATCAAACTCATGTCATCTGAAATAGGCAAGGCCGAAATAGAAGCTCTGGTTGAAACAGACCGTGTCCATAAACGTGTCTATACCGATCCTGAGATTTTTGATCTTGAAATGGAACGAGTATGGGGGCAGGCGTGGGTGTTTGTCGGACATGAGAGCCAGGTGTCAAAACCCGGCGACTATTTTTCTACGTCAATCGGTAATCAAGCGGTCATCATGACCCGTGACAAAGAAGAAAAAGTGAATGTGCTTTTTAATCGTTGTTCTCATAAGGGTGCTCAACTCGTAGGTGATGACAGCGGGCATGTAGGGCAATTTCGCTGCCCCTATCATGGTTACGTATTCGATACAGATGGCACGCTTGCGCATATTCCTCAGGAAGCCGGTTATGATGGCAGTGATTTTTGTAAGGGAAAAAAAGAATCGAATATCCGTAAAGTCCCACGAATGCAGATATATCGAGGCTTTGTGTTTGCGAGTTTGTCTGCCGAGGGAGAAGAACTGGAACCCTGGTTGGGACCGGCGCTTGGTTCACTGGATAATGTAGTGGATCGATCACCGCTTGGTGAAATTGAAATCTGCGGAGGACGATTGCGTTATGTACATGATGCAAACTGGAAGATACTGCTGGAGAATGTTTCAGATAATATGCATGCGCAGGTAACACATCAATCAGCTTTTCAGCCGGCAGCTTTGCTCGGTAAAGATTTTTCACCTGAAGATAAGCCGCTCGAAATCGCTATGCTTGAAACTTTTGGCGCCAGTTATGATTTTATGGAGAGTGCAAAATTCATATGCGATAGAAATGGTCATAGTTATTCAGACGCTGCTATTACCTCTGCTGTTACTCATGATGAAAAATCGCAGTATGTTAAAGATCTGAATGCAGTACATGGAGAAGAAAAGACCAAAGAAATACTGAGTATGAGTCGGCAGAATACGCTTATTTATCCTAGTATTGCATTCAAGTCCACACTACAGACGATTCGAATTTATCGCCCACTTGCGGTTGATAAAACGATTCAGGAAACCTGGACATACCGCCTGAAGGGTGCGCCGGACGAATTTTACGAAAATTCAATTCGCTATAATCAGCTGGTTTTCTCACCCAGTTCTATCGCAGGGCATGATGATTATGAAGCCTATCATCGAATTCAGCACGGCTTACAAACACAGGGATTAGACTGGGTGAGCCAACACCGACTTCTTGGCAAAGATACAGAGAGGAGTGATGGCTTTAAAGAGTCTTCAGGGATCAGTGACATGGTGTACAGAAATAAATTCGCGAGATGGAAGGAGTACATGCTAAACGGTGCCTAAGGATAAATTGCAGACTGACTTATAAGATTAAGCAAGTCAGATTTATTTATTCAGTAATAACCAATTCCTCGCTTTGAATGGACCGGGGATTTTTTATTTATATGGATTTAATGCGTTAAGGTTCTATCAACACGACCATTTGTTCTCCATTCAGGAGATAAGAGAATCAATTAAGTACAAGACGAAAAAAAACCTCCGTATTGCTACGGAGGCTTTTTGAGTTACTGCTATTGCTTCGGACTAGAAGAAGTTATAACGAACACTTCCGCCGAACCAGCGTGGTGGTGGGGCCTGTTCGATATTGGTACCCTGAATACCCGCCAGATCGAAAACCGTGGGAACGTAATACTTGTCCGTTAAGTTTTTAACGTAGAGCCTGGCCTCCCAGTGATTATCTTCTGAGACCCAACTGACGTTGGCGTTTAAAATAGTATAGTCGTCACCAATCAGTGATGGGTGATCGATACCGTTTAAGGTGCGGCTATCGACGTACTGCCCATCAAACTGGGCGGCCATCATGCCCTTCATCATCGGCCACTCGTAACGTATTAGCCCGTTGAAGCTGACATCGGGGGAATTGGGCATTTGGCGATCCCTGACTCCACCTGGGCCATCAAAATCTAACTGCTGTGCATCAAGCAGGGATAAACCCAACAGAACATCCCAGCCTTCGGCAGGATTCAATGCCAGTTCTATTTCGGAACCGTAAACTTCTGCATCAATATTGGATAAAAACAGACTTAAACCAACCTGGGTAAATGTTTGAAAGTCTTTGTAATCGATATAAAAAGCGGAAGCACCTAGACGTGCCCGACCACCCCAGAAAGTACCTTTTGCGCCTATTTCATAGGTAACAGGTAATTCACTCTTAAAAGCTGTTTCTTCTGGTAGGAAGAAGGCGGTGGCGGCTGCGTTAAAACCACCGGCTTTGTGACCTCGTGTGATCTTGGCGTAGGTTAGCCACTCATCGTTTGGTCGATAATTTATTTCAATATGACCAGACCAGTCGCCGTCGGAGATGGTTTCAACATGACCAATCTCCTGAACGATGGGTCCAAAAACCCCCTGGCAATTGGCATTGCTAATATCCGCCAGATCGGACAGGAATCCACATTGTGGTACAAAGTTGAGATCCTTTTCGTCCTCGGTCCAGCGAAGGCCACCAATTACGGTAAATTGATCATTAATATCAAATTCCAGCTGACCAAAAATAGCGTAAGTTTCGGTCTCCAGAGAATAAACATTATCGAGGCTAATCCCTATTGAGCCCAGAAAGTCCTGATCTGTTGGAGCACCACCTTTGGTCTGTGTACCTGCACCATCAACACCAGTACGATAATCGCTGTCGATGTTCAGGTAGTAGACACCCGTGGTCCATCTCATACGGTCGTTCTCACCCCGGAGGCGCAGCTCCTGTGAAACCTGGTTGGAATCCATATCCTGGAAAAAGTCGAAAAGCTCAAGTGGGGTGCTATCTGTATCTTCCAGGTAACGTTTTTTGAAATCCTGCCAGTCGGTGATGGAAGTGATTTCACCAATGCCGGTATTCCAGGTGATGGTGCCGGTAATTCCATAATGATCCCGGTTATAAAAACCCTGGGTGTCTGCCTGGGTCGTATAGGGATCGACATCATCTAAATAACCAAAGCAATTTGTTTGCGGTATCGAAGGTGCAAAAGAAAGTACACCGACGGTGCCTGGTGCACCCTGGCAATAGGCCAGGTGCTGGGCTGGTGTGCCTTCCTGAATAAAGCCATCGCCCGGTAACCCTGGTATGCCACCAACATCAACCAGTGAACGATTAATGTGATAAATACCACCGGTGATATCATCAGTACTGTAGCGGCCATTGACTAATATGGAAAGATCTTCATTAGGTTCAAACAGCAACTGTGCACGGCTACTCCAGTTATCAATCTGGTTGTGGTCATCCATACCGGCAAGCGTGTTCTCTGTATAACCATCATTTCTTTCGCGATACATAGAAACTCGACCGCTGACAGTTTCACTCAGACCACCACCAATGGCAGCTTCAACGACGTACTTACCATATTCACCACCACCTGCTTCGACATAGCCTTCAGTTTCCTGGGTTGGTTTTTTAGATACCAGGTGAACCACACCGCCGGTAGCGTTACGTCCGAACAGGGTGCCCTGTGAACCACGCAGGACTTCGATACGGTCGAGGTCAAAGAAATTAAAACCGACGCCAGCCAAATAGGAGTTATAGGAGCCGTCAACATAAACGGCAACGGGGGCTTCCTGTTGATCCGCAAAGTCGAGCTGTTGTGAGCCACGGATATTAAAGATGGTTGTTACGCCACCGCCGTAGCCGGTAACCATCAAACCTGGTACCTGTTCATCAAAAGCATCGGTACTGGTAAAACCCAATTGACGTAATTGATCGCCGCTAAAAGCGGTGATGGAAATAGCCACATCGGAGAGATCCTGTTCACGCTTTTGCGCGGTAACGGTGATTTCTTCGAGAAGTACGGATTGTGCCTGAATGGGAACAGCGATTGAAAAGATCAAAAGGATCTTTAAAAGTGGATTATCTAACCTCATTATATACCCCCAACGGTATTCAAATTTTGTTGTCGTTTGAATTTTACAACTCAAGGACTGTTTCTGTTGTCGTTATAAGTTATGACATGGTAACAATTAACAACACTTAATTACTAAACGATGCTGATTATGAACGGGAAAAAGCAGCTTTACAATATTAAATAGGTCATCTGACAAATAAATTTTAATCATTGTTGTCGTTATGCAACAAAAAGTACGGGGTTTTGATGTAATACTTTAATATCAGGTGAAATTGAGCCAATTCCTCGTATTTGAGTCCGCGCGCTTAGACGAGATTGTATTGTCAGTCCCGCAATAATTTTGTGTATTAGTTTTGGAAGACAGCTCATCCAGACGTTAAACTAAATTTTGTATCGTCATAATTCGTATAGTCACAGACAGGTGGTAGATAAGTATGGATAAAGAAAAACTAAAAGCGCTGCAGGATAAGTACAGAGAAGCCGAGGCCTTTGAGGTAGATAAGCAGGAACATCAAGATGGAATGATCGATCCTGGCACAATGTCTTCTGGCATTCGCACGTTGGTGGACGCGCCATATCAGGAATCAATGGAAGGCCTGGACATCGCTTTACTCGGCGTGCCATGGGATCTGGGAGTCTCACATCGTCCCGGCGCCCGTTTTGGTCCGAAGGGTATTCGTGATATGTCCATGCTCGTCGGGCCCTACAATCATCAGACCCATGTCAATCCATTTCATCTTTGCAAAGTCGCTGATATAGGTGATGTGCCCATTCGCATGTACTCTCACGATGAAGGTGTTAAGGATATTGAAAACTACTATCACAAAATAAAAGATGCCGGTGTCCTCCCGGTTTCGGCGGGTGGAGATCATTCTATTACTTATCCGATCATGAAAGCGCTAGGTCGGGACGAACCGGTTGGCATGATTCATTTTGATGCCCACTGCGACACCATGGGTTCAATGGATGATTTCAAATTTCATCACGGTGGTCCGTTTCGTCATGCTGTTCTGGATGGGGTTCTGGATCCCACTCGCTGTATTCAGATTGGTATTCGCGGAGCGGCGGAAGTGTTTTGGGAGTTTTCACTCGAATCCGGTATGACCGTGATCCACATCGACGAATTTGTAGAAATGGGCGTCGATGCTGTCATCGCCAGGGCCAAGGAAGTTGTTGGTGACGGACCCACTTATATTACTTTTGACGTGGATGGTCTGGACCCGGTCTATGCACCCGGCACAGGTACTCCCGAGCTTGGCGGTCTCAGCACCCGTGAAGCACAGGCAATATTACGCGGTTTGCGTGGTCTGAATATTATCGGTGGTGATTTGGTGGAAGTCTCACCTGAATATGACTCCACAACCAATACGGTACAGGTCGGCAAGCAGCTCCTATTCGAAATACTGTGTTTAACGGCCGAGTCACATGCAGCAAAAAACACCTGATAGCTGGTTATATAAAATCGAAGCAAAGCCAATTCGCGTATTGAAGATAAAATGTTAAAAAGTGTTGTATTGATTTAGCTCAATTGAAGTGCTGATTCTTATGTTCATGAACTAACATAGAGATTGAAAAACAAAAACTCAACGCAGGACAAGTCTTTAAATTTGTTTGATCCTGATCATCCCTTATCAATATTCGCCTACGCCTTTACCTCAGCCGTAGGGGTTGCAACTTTGTCATTTGGGCCATTGTTAATTGGCGCCTATATTGAGTTCGAAGGTATGACAGAAATACAGGCTGGTTATCTGTTTTCTGTGGAAATGGCAGGCTATGCAATTAGTTCTGCGTTTGTATTCACAATCCTGACTCGCGTTAACTGGCGTTATATTCTGCTTGCAGGCGTGATTATCGTTGTTGGAACTAATATTGGCTCTATCTATATTCACGGTTACGCACCACTCATTAAAATGCGCCTTCTGGCAGGGTTAGGAGCCGGTTTGATGATGAACATGACGCTGGTATCCATCGGGCTGACCCGTCATGTTGATCGTAACTTTGGGTTCTGGGCAGTGGCTCAATTAACGATTGGTGCTATTGGATTGTTTCTATTACCGGAATTGTTAATGAAATTTGGTCTTGCCACTATATTTATTGCTATCACATTTCTCGCACTATTCATCTTGCCTTTAGTGAGAAGATTTCCAACTCAAGGGAAACGTTCAACTGAGCCAGGCAAGCAAATTAGTAAGCTCTTATTGGGTTTGTCCGGCCTGTTTGGAATTTTCATTTACTATGGAGGACAGGCAGCCGTGTGGGCGTATATTGAACGTATAGGCCTCGACGCAGGTATTAACCCCTTAAGGATAGGCCATATCTTATCGATTTCATTAGTGGTAGCCATATTCGGCGCGGCACTTGCTACCTTAATCGCAAATCGGCGTGGTCGTCGTCTCCCCATTGCTGCGAGTATGCTTGCGTCCGCGCTCGGTATTTGTCTACTTTGGGGAACACCATCAATCGTTCAATTTACGCTGGCTGCATGTATCTTTAATGCTGCCTGGTACTTTTGTTTACCTTACCTATCTGCTGTCATTGCCGATATTGATTCAAGCGGTCGCCTCCTAGTTGGGCTGGCTATCGTGTTTCCGACATCTCTTGCTGCTGGTCCTGCGCTCGCGGCAACATTAATAAGTGGCAACAGTTATAGCTCTGTATTTTGGATAGGTTTATTGTCATTGCCAATAGGGCTGATTATTATGTGGAAAGCATCCAGGAGCAACAACACATGACAGATACTCGCGAAGAGTTTATCACTAAGGAACAACTTGAAAAATTAAGCCTGCCTGCAGATGAGGCCTATAATTTGCCTCAAGCCGCCTACCTTTCAGAACATATTTTCAAACAGGAAGCAGCGCATCTGTTCATGGCAAACTGGGTAAACATCGCTCATATCAGTCAGCTTGCCAATCCGGGCGATTATATGTGTGTCGATGTATTCGACTATCCATTGTTACTAACACGTGATAAAAATAATGACATTCACCTTATGTCCCGTGTCTGCCAGCATAAAGGCACATTGATTGCCGAAGGCAGCGGTAACGCGCACATATTTGTCTGTCCATTTCACGCATGGTCTTACGGTCTGGACGGTCAACTGAAAGCCGCGCCATTAATGGATAAGGCCAAAGGCTTTGACCGTAAAAACTGTCGTCTCACGCAAATGCGAATGGAAATTTGGGAAGGTTTCATTTTCGTCAATATCAGCGGCGACGCAGAGCCACTTAGCGCCCAGTTAACGGATTTACAAAAAATATTAGCGAATTGGAAAATGGCTGATTTAGTTCCAGCACATGAAACGTTTTACTACGATCAACAACAGAACTGGAAGATCAATGCGGAGTCATTTCTTGAGGCCTATCATCATCTCGGTGCCCATGTAAAAACCTTTCAGCCGACCTACCCGGCGGCCAACACTTATCCTATAGCCAGTACAGGTAGTTATTCCATTCTCAGCTTTGGTCCGGCCCAGGCTAGCGGCGCCACCAATATTGATGGCGGAAATGAATTTCCATTTATAAAAGGTTTAACGGAAACAGAATGCCTGGAACCAATGGTGGTCTTTATTTGGCCAAGTCTGTTATTGGGCGTGGGTGCTGATCAGGTTGCCTACTACCGGCTGATGCCCACTTCACCAGAAAGTCACGACCTATGGGTCAACGATCTAATGCCACGTAGTACTGTTGAGAACCCGGAGTTAGAACAAGCGATAAAAGACCGCGTCGAATGGGCCACAAAAATAGTCCATGAAACCGATGACATGCCTGTTTTTGATCGTTGTCAACGAGGCATTCGCAGTTCGTTTTATGATCAAGGTCGTTTGTCTTTCCCCTATGAGCGTTGCATTTGGGAATTCAATCAATGGTGGGCAGAGCAATTGGGTAGTCGAATATTGAAATAGGAATTGGAAAAAAAGGATGATTGAATTATTGAATAAATTGGCAGAGGCGACTAATAAGGATTTCAAACAAGCCAGTAGCATGCCACCGGGAATTTATAGTTCACCTGAAATTCTGGAACTTGAGATTGAAGAAATTTTTAAAAAGGAATGGATTTGTATTGGTAGAACCGCCGAGATTCCGGGCAAAGGTGATTACTTAACATTCGATCTACTTGACCAGTCTGTGTTTGCCATTCGTCAAGACGATGAATCAATCAAGGTATTTGCCAATGTCTGCGCACATCGCTGCGCAAAGTTACTGGAGGACTGCGGTAAGACAAAACAAATAATCTGCCCTTACCATGCCTGGTCTTACCAGCGTAATGGCAAGTTGATTGCCGCACCGTATATGGATAAGACTCCAGGTTTCAAAGTAGATGACTATCGATTAAAAGAAGTACGTTGGGAAGTTTGGCAGGGTTTCATTTATATAAGCTTAAATGCTGACGCGGACTCTGTTTCAGATCGTTTATCTGAGTTTGAAAAAATAATTGAGCAGTATCAAGTTGAAAACTATGTGCATGCGTTTGCCTGTGATGCAATCTGGCCAGCGAACTGGAAGTGTTTTATTGAGAACTACATGGACGCTTATCACGTTTTTAAAGTACACAAGGCGACTTTTGGACAATATGGCTCAGTTGCTGAAATCACGACTATGCATGACGGAAATGATCATTTTACCTACCATCTGGTTGACGTAGGTTCGATAGCAGAATACCAGCATGATGCCGCTGTCGGCGTTGCTCATCCTGATAATAAAAGTCTGGACGAATTTTGGCGAAGACAAACCCTGTTGGCCTGTGTATTCCCGGCGCATACCATGCAGTTACAACCGGATATGCTCTGGTATGTAAGCGTTCAGCCCTATGGCATCGATCAATTTCGTATGCGCTGGTCGGTGTCATTTCCACCGGAAGTCATAAATGGTCAGGAAAATCCGCAGGAATATATAGATAATAACAGAGAATTTCTGAATGCAGTCAATGCGGAGGATGAAGGAATTCTAGCTAAGGTCTATCAAGGCTCAAAATCAGCTCAGGCCAGTCCCGGGCCTTATGCCTATCTTGAGAGAAACGTTTTCCACTTTGGTCAGTATTTGTCACGAATACTGGCGGAGGACAGGAATGAGCGAAATTGTTAAACAAATAGCACAGACAATCATCGTCAATCCTAAAGAGCAAAAGGTATTGCTCGGATTACATAAGGTCGGAGACTTCGCTGGTTACTACACGGGTTTTCTTGGATTTACTGAAGAAGAGGAAGGGCTTGAAATCGCTGCAAGGCGGATTGCCAAAGACACGTGTGGCATTTCCTTGGGGAAACTTGAACTACGCGCGATATTCAGAATGACGATTGATCAATTAGGAACCGCCGATGAATACGAATTTTTCTGTCAAGAGTTTACAGACAAGCCCCGTGAGACCGAGACTATGAAGTCGACCTGGTTTGCAATAGAAGAGATTCCTTATCAGCAAATGCCTCCTGACGACGAGATCTGGTATCCACTGTTTCTACGTGGCTTACGATTGCGTGGGAAATTCCATTTTTCAGCGAACATGGATGTGGTTTTATCTCACGAACTGGAAGTAGTGGATTCAATCTGATGAAGCAGGTCACCAAAGGGAGTATGAAAGTTTCTGTTAATGCAGGTTTCCAGTGTTCATACTAAATTCATTCGCATTGGCTTCTGCAACGTAATACCAGCCGATTGAATTAAGGCGGCCATAGGCGATTATTTTTTTAATACCATTTTCAGTGTAATTTACAAAACCAGATTTCTTTTGCAGGATGTCATCAACGACAAGTTTGTTAGAAAAGGTTACTAAATCGTTTATTGAGTTGGCGAATGTAGCACTATTTTTTTCATTCGACATGGCCGATGAATCGATGATTATCTCTCCTCGATTATTCAATAAATAAGTCGTTTGTAGGCCACTCGTACCTGGCATCGACATCAATTCACGTTGAATAAAATCAAGCGTGATCTCAACCACAGCAACACCTAAGAGCTTGCCATTCTTATCAATTAGCCTGCTACCACATGGAAGCAATATCCCTCTGCCACCAACATCCAGATAGGGTGCCAACCAGCATGAACTGTCATTCTTTAAGGTATTGACATACCAGGGACGGTTTCTGTGATCATAATCATCAGGAAGATCATGACTACCAGGGTAGGAGGTGAAGATACCATTCTCAAGGCCAACGTTTGCCCAGACAATGGGTAAACCCTCGCTTAATATTAGCTCCTTTACGGCTTTGTCATCGTCTATTGAATCTAATGAATGATGGCTACTCAACATCATTCGTTTGAATGCATATCGCAAGGGGATGAGGGCCCGCACTGTCTTCTCGACATTTTCATATTCAATATTTGGAGCAAGCTTGTATACACTCCAATTAACACTGATGGGTGTACCATAAAGCGTTGACGGGGCAAGGTCAGGTGCTCCATGTTCCTTTGAATTAAACTGCTTATAGTCGTAGTAAGGTCCAGGGTCTGCTTTTCCACTTTCCAATAAACTAACAACGGCCGAGGCTATTCCTATAAGAATTCCTTTATACTCAAGAAACTGCGCGTCAATAATTTGTGCCTGGATCGAAACGGCTGAAATAAATTCAGACTCCCTATGGCCTTGTTCCTGAGCTTCTATTTTTCCTTCTTGTTGGTTATATAAACTCCAGCTGGTAATAACAATGCTTGCCAGGATTGAATACATCACAATATTCAATGTCGCTATGCGATGCTTGTTCATCCAACGAATGATTTTGTGCTTCAAATTATCGGGCCTGGCGCTTACGGCGTCACCTCGCAAATATCGTCGGATATCATTGGCAAACTCTTCAACCGTATCGTAGCGGTCATCAGGAATAGCCTGTGTAGCCTTTTTTACGATAGCGAATAACTGATTTGGTACATGCAGCAGGTTTGAATAAGGTACTGGTGGACGTAGCTTGGCGATGCGTGCACGTTCTAATGTTGCACGTTGACCGCCACCTGCAAGAGCACGGGTCAAAGTGATTAGCTCATACAAAATAATACCCAGAGTAAAAATATCACTGCGATGGTCAAGAGTATCGTTATTGCCATTGGCCTGTTCCGGAGACATATAAATAGGTGTGCCTAACAATTCTCCCACTGTCGTCTGATCTTCATCATCTTTCTCACGACGTTTGGAATCGACCCGCTCGGTATTATCTGAAAAAGTGTCATGGTCTACATTAACCAGTTTGGCAATACCCCAATCCATGACGTAAACCTCATTGTAAGGTCCAACCATGATGTTCAGGGGTTTAAGATCGCGGTGAACAACGCCTTTCCTGTGGGCGTAATGCATGGCATCACATACTTTCAAAAAGTGATCCAGTAAGGCTTGTAGCGAGTGGGCTTCGTCGGGTTTCTCTTTCTTATCCAGTTGTGCTTTGGCGCCTTCAATAAAGTCCTTTAGTGTTCTCCCATGTATAAGTTTCATGGCATATCCCACGTCCGCTTCCTTCTCAACCATGCTGTACACAGGAACAATATTAGGATGTTGTAATTGCGCAGTGATTTGTGCTTCCATGAAAAACCGCTTCATGAATTCGGGGGTCTCGCCTATATGCTGATGGATTTTTTTATAAGCTACTGTACGACCAAGCTCGTTATCTTTGGCAATAAGAATCTCACCCATTGCGCCTTCATCGATAGATTGAAGTATTGTGTATTCTTCTTTTGATTCACTAGATGCAGAGTCTTGCTCTGATTTAGAATCACTAGCAGTAATCCCATGAGCAAATTCGGTAAATTCGATTTTCGCCTGCGACTGAATATTTTTCAATTCTTCACTCGTAATGAGTTCCTTGTGATGTAAGTGAACAGCGAAATCTGAAGTATTGGGTTCACTCTTTCCCATAGAAAATATTTCATAATGCTCATTCAATTCTCCATCAGTGAGAGATGAGATAAGCTCTACAATTTCATCGGGAAGAGACATAGTTTCAGAGTCCAGATGGTAAGAAACTTTAGTGATAGTTAATATTATCGCAATAATTCACGTACAGTAATGACTTACAACTCTTTTAACACGAAAGACTGTGCATAAAGTTATTAATATAGTTGATGACCTTAAGGAAACCTCTTAAATAACAAGCAATTATAGAATACTTCGAGATGCTAAATATATTAATGCTGTACAATATATGGAGTAGGTGCAAATGCCATGAAATTTAGAATGACAAGCCGACGATCAAAGGTGTGGACTCTAGTTGTTTCAATGATGTTTCTGCTTCAGTTACTGGCAACTGATATGGCTTACGCAGATGGCCTAAATCTTGAACTGGCGAAACAGTCATTCATCAAATGTCTTGCCTGTCACTCACTCGATGAGGGAAAGCATGGTGTTGGGCCAAGTTTGCACGATTTGAATAATCGTAAAGCTGGTAGTGTTTCAGGTTTCAAGTTTTCCAAGGCTTTACGCAAATCGGGAGTGCAGTGGGATAAAGAGTCTCTGGACGCATACTTGCTGAATCCCCAGCAGAATATTCCACGAAATAGA